>Ga0209094_1001517_pt1 | contig 12972 bp, 17 predicted proteins | sample COGITO_mtgs_1004_2_FD_184790 | JGI IMG/M metagenome (GOLD analysis project Ga0209094, IMG submission 184790) | Pelagic marine microbial communities from North Sea - COGITO_mtgs_100430 (SPAdes) (version 2) | ecosystem: Environmental > Aquatic > Marine > Epipelagic ...
TTTTTATATATGTGTAGTTTCATATTAGTATATTGATAGTTGTAGGAACTCAACGATGTCCCGAATCTCTTCGACACTTGACTTCGGCTCGGCACTTTCCCCGCTCAAGTCGTGGCTCATTACGACTGCGTTGCCGATAAGAATGTCGGGGTAGCCCTCAATCTTGAAAGCCCCCACATCACCCGTCTTGTAGCGACCAATGTCGTCAATGTAAATGTCGTCGTCCCCGACCCGCACGCACTCAAAGTATGTGCAGTCAATCTCCTTTGCCAATGCAGAGATATCAATGCCTTCGCCTTGCTCTGGCAAATTAATCTCGGTTACAGTTTGTTCCTCGGTATTTATTTTTATAGCTCTCATTTTTATGTTGGTTGTAGTTACTTTACTTTAGATACTTTACTAGCGTCGAAAGGCTCGCGGTTTGATTGTATCAATTTTCTAGCGTATGACATTGCCCTAGGGAAGCTCTCCGTCTTGTAGTCGCGAACAAAAGACTTTCGCAGCTCCCCCGCCTCGTATTGTGTGTATGTTCCGAACTCGCCATTATCGCGCGTGTGCGGAACTCCCTTGAATATCTCAATTAGTAGTTTCATTTTTATTATCCTTTGTATGCGTTATTCATTGCGTGCAGTAGGGTGACTTGCATATCCAGTTCAGTCGGGTGCATACTAAACTCTTCAGTAGCAACCCTTGCTAGTTCTTGCCATTGCTCTTCAGTTGGCGGATCAATGTCGCCAAAAGCTTTGAGCATTGTAACGCAGCGTTTCTCATAGCCACGGCGGTATTCTTTGTATTCTTTTATCTTATCTTTGTAGTTCATAGCCTGTAAGATTCCACACATTTAAATTAATTGCAATATCTTTTTTTAAAAAAACATAACAAAAAAGTGGCTACCCCCTAACGTGCGCACAAAAAGGGGGAGCAGTCAAAAAGTGACTACCCCCCTTCCCCAGAACCTCGCCGTTACCAAGGTCTTTCCTCGACCCCGTAGCATGAAGTCAAGTCAGCCCAAGAACTCAGCGCACGATCTTGAATGAAGTAAACCCAAGCTTGCGTTTTACTCCAGTCGTCCATCGATATAGATGTCATGCGCCGCTTGTAGAACGTAGGGTGTCCCTCCAGTTGGTCAAGCCTAGCTAGGCACTCATCCGAAACGTCGTAGACCTCAACGGTTACCTGCGAACCCTCTCCCCTCATGTCGTGCAGATAGGGTAGTCCCTCCACCTCAAGGGGGTAGGCACTTTCTGTCTCGCCTTGCCCTACAAACTCTTGCCCGTCAAGCAATCCGCTGTTCCCGTATCCGCTCTTAAGCGTCCCGTAAACCGCGACCCTAGCTTTAGGGGTGAAGCAATTCGCCTTTGAGTAATGAACCCCGCCCTGCGTGAACCACTCCCCGACCCGCTCAACCTTGCGAGTATTCTCGTCGATTAAGCAGAAGCGCGTTTCTGTAAGCTCTAGGAATGGAGTCCAGTCAGCTTTATCTAAGCGTGGCAGAATCTCGCTGGCAATGTGAGCGATATCCGACTTAGTCTTAGTCCCGAATCCGTCAACCGTCCCGTTTGAGTAAATCAAATCGGAGTCCCCGACCCTAAACGGGTGAACGTTGTTTAGATCAATACTTCCCACCGTTGCAAATCGGAAGTGGCAGACTAATGGTCTATCAGTTTTGATTGCCTTTGCAACCTTGCTGTAATCCCTTGTCTTTCATGTCTTGCCGTTGTCTAGGTATGTAATCCCGAAGCCATGTGGGTTAATGAACTTCGCTCGCTCTATGATATCTGAGGGGATTGTTTCCCCCTCGGGTTTGTGTATAATTAAGCACATTGTTTTCCTTTCGTTTTGTTATGGTATCCGTATTGGATTCTTAGAAACTACTCTATTGCCAGATTATTGTCAAGAATTACTTTTATATTTTTTCCTCCGTGTGAAAACTGGCTACCCCCCCTTATGCACAAATTACCGAATTAGGTAAAAGTGGCTACCCCCTAATCCTTCGGCGGAGACCTGTTACTCACAAAAAGTGGCTACCCCCCTTTATGTGAGTAGGCACAAAAAAACCCCCCTCACTTTTCAGTGAAGGGGGTAGTGGGTTTTAGTATCCTATGATCCTTATTATTTTTCGTTGTGTTAGTTAGTTGCAAGCGGCGTGTAAACTGTTTCGTAGAGATCGCAAGGATCATTGTCGCCCCCCGCATCAATGTCAGATTGGTTCATAGAGTTGACTGTGTAGGCTACCCGCTTTGCTGTAAATAGCCCCGCAGATTCTACGGCTAGGAAGTCGTCGAAGTCAACGCTCATCCTTTCAAGGCATCGGCGAACCGAGACAACCCCATCTTTAGTTAGTCGCTCTCGAACTAGGTTGCCCGTGTTAATGTTTCGTATTTGGAATAATGTAATTGCTTTGCTTTTCATGGTATTATTTTTCGTTGTGGTTAATGTTCACCCCAAAAACCCGCTACTTTCGCAGCGGGGCAAGGTTAGGGGGTAGCCGCTTTTTAGAAGCTTGAGATAATAACGCCGCCGTCAAACTCAATTGCCATTGTATTCTCGTGCAGGTATTCAAGTGCAGACCCTTCCAGATTATCAATTGCATCGCGGCGTTGCACGATTTCGTCCATGCTTAGATATTGAAGTGCAGCTTCCAAGGCTGTGCTGTATTCGTTGAACTCGCAGCGAATAGCTACGCGGTCAAGCTCCATCTCTTCGCCTGTGCCCTCCTCTAATTCCTCCAGATAATCAGCCAAGGCAAAAGCCCCAGCCCGTGACCAGTCGGCATTCTCGTCGGCTAGCAGTTCGTTTGCAATATCGTAGGTGTTTAGTAGTTTCTTCATAGTATTATTTTTCGTTGTTATTCGCCCACGTAGTGCAAGCGATTGACTGTAAAATGCACATATACTCGCCCATTGCAACATAAACTTTTCTTTTTTTTGACCCCCCTTTACGTGCAAAAAGTGGCTACCCCCCCTTACTGCCAGTAGCCAGGCATTGCCAGGATCAAATGGGCAAAAAGTGGCTACCCCCTTCCCGCATTTCCCAAAAATGGCTACCCCCTTTGACCCCCGACCCCCAAAAGTGGCTACCCCTAAACCTGAGTCCTGACCCCTGACCCTCAAAAGTGGCTACCCCTAAACCTCAATCCACCCCCAAAAGGGCTACCCCCCTCGATATCAAAAAGGGCTACCCCCCTCACTTTAAAAAGGGGCTACCCCCCCGATGCCACGGGATAGATTTGCGGAAAAGTGGACACCCCCCAACGACCCGACCCAACAAGACACAAAAAAGCCCCTCTTTCGAGGGGCTGAGCGGCAAAGGGGCTACCCCCTCAAACTCACGCCTCGACCACGTGTGGGGCAAGTCTAGGGGCTTCCTCGGCAAATCCGAAGTGCGTCATGCGGTCAACTACCCGCTTGCAAAGTTCGGCGTGTATTTCAGAGACGGGGATCAATGCCCCGTCACGGTCGCACGTTGCCCACTTAATTTGGATTAAGACGTTGTGCATAGGATTTTGATAATCAGCATTTTGAGTAACTTTCAAACGTGAACGCATCGCCAGTGCCTGAGTGAAAGCAACCCAAAGAACGATTTTTTCGAGTTCAATCGTGCCAGCGTGTTGACGGTATTCAAGCGTCTCATGCTTGAGATATGCCGTCAAATTTAGCTTGCGATACCTCCAATGATCGCCGCGGCGAACTGTGCCAATATCTGAATTTATTGAATCGTTTAAAACGTCGCGATTTGATTTGCACCATTGCGTATTCGAGCCGCGTCGACTTTGGGGCATAAGACAGTCGATTGCCTGCTCACTTTTTACGATCAAATTGACAGCATATTGCAACCGCTTTGCCGTGAACTTTTTAGCGCAATGGTGGACGTGTAGACCGCATGTTTTATTCACTGTGCAACCGAACTCCTTGAGGATATCGGTAACAATTTTCAGTTCGCGAAACATCTGCTTTGGCTCAAGCGGTGGTGCGACGATTTCCATCATTTTCCAGCAACTTGAACCGCGCAAGCTTCCATCCGTTTCGATCTTCCAATAGTCCTTAGTGCCAGCGCCCCAACCTTCCTCTTCCAGTCCAACGGCAGTATTTAGCACCTCTAGCAAGTCCTTATAAGCTGGCAAGGGAATTGCCAATTCCATTTCAACACCGCATTTGCGGTTTAACATTGTGGAGGCGATTTGGTCTAATTGTTCGTTATTCATTGGTATGTTTTTCGTGTGGTTATTTCGTCGCATTATTTCGGCGGAGTGCCTTGGCGACAAAGCGAGAAGAGCATAAACTGGCTACCCCGTCAATGCCATTTCCGAATTAGGTGAAAAAAACTGGCTACCCCTTTCCGCTACTGGCTAAAAACTGGCTACCCCTTTCCCCATAACTGGCTACCCTATCAATGCCAAAAACTGGCTACCCCACCGGGTAGACTGCCCCGCCATTGCCCCGCCATTGCCCCGCTGTAATGCATCACACCACGCCCCAAACAAATAATAGTTATGCGCGAGAATTAACACCCGCGCGCGCGCGCCTCATCGGAGGGGTGGAGGGGATCAGCGATTTGCGCCGCGCTCTCGCCTTATAATACATATACGACCCTACAAAAAATAGAAATGAGATTCCCGACATATCAAAGATGCGGAGTGATAGGGTCTTGCCAACGTCGCTTCGCTCCTAAGACCCCCAGACTCACCTATGGTTCGATTATAACATACGTGTCAAGCTTGTCAAGCCTTTTTTGGGGTGTTTTTAGGGGTGATATTACGTAAGGTGTTGATGTGTAGTGGATAAACTATTTTCAACTATTTTTTTAGGTGGTGTTATATTGGGGGGGTTGACAGGTATGTTATGATGTAGTCATGTCAACTAAGGGATCAGAGCCAAGAACATTAAACAGAGACGCTGCTAAGTATCGTAGCAATTTTGATGGGATTAAGAAGGACACACGCAAGGCTTCGGACAAGCGTGAGGTTCCTGCTAGTGAGTTGCCTACGGGCATTCGTTCACGGACAATCTACGGGGGTAGTAAGTAATGGAGGAGGATGACGATCCAGTTGATAAGCTAAAGGCTTTCATGGCGGAGCATTCTATGAACTATGCCTTTGCCATATTGGACGAGGATGGTGATTTGCGGTATGATTACAGTAACTGGCGTGTGGGTAAGATGTTGTTTGCAGATAGCCTAATAGATATGGCACAGGAGATGATAATGGATGAAGCCATAGCTTGGAACGAAACAGAGGGGGATGACGACGATGAGTGAAGTGTACCACTCGGGATGGGAGAAGTTCGGAGATATAATACAGATTTCTGATGGTTGGGTAACCGCTCGCCTAGATGGGGACAAGGGTATTGGATGCTGGGAGGTAGACGCACCGTATATTAAAATATTAGATGAAGGGGGCTGCAACGATGAGTGAAGAATTGAAACTAGAAACTAAAGACTTCATTACCAAGAAGCTAAGAGACGCACAGGAAGCCACTGGGCAGAATCGTGCGTGGTGCGTGCGTGAGCCTAAGAAGTGGGCGCTGGTGGCACAGCACATTATTCAGAAGCCAAATGGGGTGAGTGAGTTCCTGCGTAACAACAAGATTACCCGCAACTTCTACTATGATGTACAGACAGAGCTGTTAGCAGACCCAGAGTCTTCGGAGATACGTAATGCATGGGCATCTGAGATATCCTCTGTGCTGTTCCAAGGGCTTGATACGTACCGAAAGGCGCAAGACAAGTACACGGATAGGGTTGAGAGTGGGGACATTGAGATTGACGGCAACGAGCTATTCAAGCAGGGCAAGAGCTTACAGGCGTTCAACGACATTCACTCAAAGCTGACGGGCAACAACATTCAGCGACACGTAGTTGAGCATAAGACCACACTAGACGAGGCAGAGGAATACGCCCGTAAAATGCTACAGGGCATACAGGAAGTAGAAATTGTAGACTAGCATGAAATTTACTACGCATCCAATTCTCAAGGGTCCGACCCCCGAAGAGATCAAGAAGCTGTGCTTCAATGAGGATGGTTCTTCTAAGCAAGAAGGACTAAAGACTCTTGTAGAGATGCATAGGATGCACGAGGACGCTGTAGCTAATGCCGACGTTGATCCTCTTAATTTTGGTGTATCCCTTAAAGGTTGGGAATATGCAGACGAGATGCTGAATAACTATGATACGCTGATGATATTCGGAGGCAATCGTAGCTCAAAAACTGAGTATGGAGCTAGGAGCGTCGTTAAGGCTGCTTTGAAGAATCCAAAGTCTATTATCGTATGCTTTGCACAGGACGCTGACGCGTCCATTAGAACGCAACAGGCGGCGGTCTACAGGTATCTTCCGCCAGAGTTTAAGGTAAAGACTAAAGGTGTGCTGGAGTATTTGAACTACACAGTAAAGAACGGCTTTACAGGGCAGTCATTCATCCTACCTAATGGCTCACAGGTACTGTTCCATACATACAGCCAGTTCATTGCTAACAGGAGTAAGTTTGAGGGTCTTGAGCTAGGCTCTAAGACACCAGAATGGCACAACATTGGTCTGTGGCCAGACGAGTACCTTGAGGACGGAGACCTAATCCGCACCATGCGCTTCCGTTTAGCTACACGGGACGCTAAGATGATGCTGACGTTTACGCCTATTGACGGCTACACGCCATTCGTAGCTGAGTTTTTAAAGGGAGCAGAGACAAGGAAGACGCGCAAAGCACCATTGCTAGATGACGAAGAGGTTCCAGTAACACAATATAGCCCAGAGAAGGACGCAGGTATCGTATACTTCCACTCTGAGTTTAATCCGTTCGGCGGATATGAGCGTATTGCCAAGGAGCTGAAGCATAGTACTAGAGACGAGATCCTTACTCGTGCGTATGGTGTTCCAGTCAAGAGTATGACATCTCTGTTCCCTCTATTCAGCCAGAGTGTCCATGTGCTTTCAGATGATGAGTTTCCAGACCTGTCGGACAAGAAGGAATACACGTGCTACCAAGTGGTTGACCCTGCTGGCGCTCGTAACTACACAAGCCTATGGGCAGGTGTGACAGGCGTAGGATCAGATACAGAGATTTACATCCGCAGGGAGTGGCCAGATCGTAAGACCTATGGACCTTGGGCTGAGTTTGGTGATCCGCATTGGAAGTTCGGACCAGCATCTAAGAAGCTAGGCTACGACGTTGTCGGATATTGTGAGCTTTTTTCCGACATTGAAGAGGAACTAAGCATCCATCCATTTGAGCGCATTGGTGACTCTCGCTTCTTTGCCAATGAGAATGCAGACAATACTGACCTATTTGATCAGTTCTCTGCCCACGACTTTCACTATGTGCCGTCTATGGGTTCACAGGAGGAGCAGGGACTCACAGCTATTGATGACTGGTTCTACTACAACGTAAACTTGCCAGTCGACGCAGCTAACAAACCACGAGTATTTATCCATGAAGATTGTGGTAATCTAATCTATGCCATTGTAAATTATGGCGCACAAAAAAAGAAAGACGAAGCACTGAAGGATTTCATTGATTGCCTTCGCTATTTGAGAACAGCAAACTTTGGACATGGACCAGAGCATTACTCTGATGGCAAGCTTAAATGCTTGGTCAGTTCGGGGGGATATTAATCGTGACACTCACATAAACTAACATATTATGACAGAACCAGAACATGAAACCTGCAAGTCTATAGCAGAACAATTAGGCGGGACATACACAGCAATGCGTATTGGAAAGCTTCGTGCAGCAGTATGTACGGAAGAAGACATGGATGGCAAATACATCCTTCCTAGTGGTGTCCTTAAAATTATGGGACAAATTAAAGGTGAAATTGATGTTATCGAAACAGCATCACCAGCAGTTGTTACTGTTAGAGTGTTACATCAACAGACTGGAAACCCCAGATTTATATTTGCTGAAGACCTTGAAACTAAAAAGAAGGTTGTAGTTTCAGTACCAAAACGCCACAAAGATATTATTAATCAAAATGGCAAACGATTGAAAGTAAACAAAGGAGAGTTAGATGGACAAACATTCTACAGATATCCAGTTCGATAAATCATTTCTAACTAATAACGCAGCATATTGGATAGAAATTGATAGACGAAATAATAATCAAGAAATCAGTGACGAAGACCTTGAGGATTCTCTTGGATATGGAGATGAAACAATAATAAGAATACTTAGTGAAGCAAGAAACAAGACTGGGAGGTAATATGATACAATGACGGCAATGGCTATAAATAGAAATCAAGACAGCGACGAAGCAGAAATTTATTTTGACGAGTTTGACTATGATCAGTTTAAACAAACTTTTGACGAGGACGTTGACAGTCTTGCTGACTTCATTAAACGTTGCAGTGATTCTGCTGATATTCGCCATTGCCAATGGGAAGGCAAAACCAGTGACTTAAAGAAGTCTGGTGAAACATCATTTCCATTCCAAAACTCAAGCGATACAGAGGTTCACCTAGCTGAATATCATATTGCTTCTCAAGTAGCAATCAATGAGAACGCACTTCGCAAATCTTCAATTCGGGCTTATCCTCGTAGTTTTGAAGATGTAGCACGTTCACAAGAAGTTACTTCATTTATGAAGTGGCTTCGTGACGCTGGCATTAAAGATTTCTGGCAGCAAATGGAGAAGGCAGATAACTACGCACAAGAAAAATCTTTGCGAGTCGCATACTGCGACTATAAATCTCCAACTAAGCGTTCATACGAAAAGATCTTTGACCTAGAAGAAATTCAAAAAAGTTTCCCAGAAGAGGCGGCAGATTACATTTCAATACTAGCAGATGAAGATCGTATTGATGAAGCACTTGAAGTATTTAATTCAATCCCAGGATGGGAAATTAATCAAAAGCGTGTAAAGAAAGCTTTAGGTGAACTAAGGAAAAATGGTACAGCAAAAATACCAGTAACAATTGAGGACCAAGGCGAGCCAGTTTTACAAGTACTTGCTCCAGATGAAGAGTTCTTTGCACCATCTTATACAACAAACTTTAAAGACGCAGTTCGTTGCCACATCCGTAAACCAATGACATCCCAAGAGATTCTAAGTCGTGTAAGCGCCGAGGAATGGGACAAAGATTGGGCGGATTGGGCAGTAGAGAATGAGCGTGGTACACTTAACGCATTCCGTAAAAGCAGCACAATACCAAATCCTCGACAGCCGACTTCCCTAGATGAAGACCGCGACTTGATTGATGTTGTCTTTACGTTTGAACGTTTAATTGACCGAGATGATCTAGCTGAAGGTATTTACCTAACAGTATGGAGTCCCGAGTTTGGTGATAGCGATGGGCAAGTCCCACCATTCGCCAAGCGCACGCTGCTCAGTGGCTTGCGCCAATTACCCTTTGTCGTGCAGTCTCGTAGTTACGATGCACGTACACTATACAGCGCACCAACAGTTCCTGAGCTGCTGAAGGCAAGCCAGAAGAACCAGAAGGTTCTCCGAGACGCAAACATGGATAACTCAGCTTACGAGGTGAGTCCTTCATTGCTTGCGCCGCCAACGTGGGATCATGGTCGTCCAGGACCTGGTGGCGTATATGCTACCCGAACTGGTCAAGCACCATCATATCTACAACGTAACACGAACTTCGGGGCTGTATTTAATTTAGAGAAAGAAATTGTATCTGAAGCAGATCGTCTAATTGGCCATGATCCACAAGATCCTATTTCAATTCAAATGCAAACTGCATCAATTAATCGTCACCTAAGTTTTGCTCAAGATGTATTGAAGCTTGTATATGAAATGTATAAGCTTAAAGGACCAAACGAATTATTCTTCCGAATTACTGGTCGCCCAGAACCAGTTCAGTTTGTAAAAAATGAAGACGAAACTGAAATGGATGTATCTGTAAGTTTTAATACATTGTATGACGATCCAGAAAAGATGGAAAAAATGGCAAATACAATTATGCAAGCGGCTCAATTAGATACATCTGGTCGAGTAAACAATGAAGCTGTTGTTGACTTTCTGCTAACTATGGCTGATCCAATGGCTGCTGAAATTATTCTTCTTCCTGCTGAAGTTGGAACAGACAAAGTTAAGAACGAAACTCTTTCTGATATCGCTCAAATGTCTGCTGGCATTGCACGCGCACCAGCTCCAAATGCTGCTGAATTACGTATGCAAGTTGTCAGTGAATACGAAGCCGAGCAACAGCAAATCCAACAATCTGGTCAAGTTGAGTCTGTATTGTTTAGCAATCCTCAGTTTGTATTCCTGCTTGGAGAATATAAGAAGCAACTTGAAATGGTTCTTATGCAAGAAAAGAATGGCACTGAGTTTGGTATCTACGGAACCGAAGCAGCAAGTGTTGGCAATATGGAAACCCAAAACCTAGAGGGAGGCGTATAATCGTGAATTTTACTGAATTTAAGAAGCATCTTAACGATAATCCAGAAATTGGCCGCTGCCTCTATGAGTACTTAGAGGATCGTCGCGATCAAATGCTCTCTCAGCCTTGGTATTCTCCAGACAAATATTTAGGAAACCGATGCCAGACAGTTGCTCAATTCCTTACAGCAGATTTAATGGAAGAATTTAATTTTAAAAAATACTCCCGCAAAGATTAGTGCTGGGAGGACTTATGATATAATTTCACTAACAGCCTCCGCCTTGGCTGATTAACAATAGGTAGATATGACAGATACACTAGAAGCGGAAATCCCTGATTCCGAAGAAGCAATTCAGGAGACTAAAACACCAGAGCAGCGCCGACAAGATCTTTTACAAGATCGAATTGACAAAGCATTAGGTGCAACAGACGAACCAGAGCCAGAAGCTCCCGAAACCGAAGACGAAGAGGACGACGACGAAGAAGAAGTCGAAGTCCCCGAAGTTGATGAGGATGAAGAGGAAGAAAGCGATGATGAGTCAGACGTTCCTTCAGATGATGGAGGATTTGACATTGAGGATCTAAACGAAGAAGAACTAGAAGCACTTACACAGCAAGTATCGGCAAAAGCAGGGAAAGCCTTGACTAAAGCTCGCTTGCAGGAAAAAGAGCGGAAAGAACAGATTGAGTTCTTGGAAGAACAATTGCAGGTATTATCTGCAAATGTTGCTACAAGTGACAATCCGTTTGGTAGCATTAGATCAACAGAGGAAGCGGATTATGCAATTAAGCAAACTGAGGTCAACATTAAAGGTTGGAATCGAAAGCTAATTACGGATCGTGTTGAACAATATAATGAGAAGACTGGTGAAGACGAGTCTGGCGTTATGTTTGGGAAACAGTTTATGTCTGTAGATCAATTACTCAATGCCATTGACAGGGAAGAGGAGAAACTAGATCCACTACGTTACCGCAGGTTTGAGATTGAAAAAATCTCAGAAAAACTTGGGGATGCTGGTGGAGTCATCGAAGAAGTTCGTGGCAAGCTAGGGATCGAAGACGAATCAGACGAAGCAAAAGAGTATGAAGCTCTTTTGAAAAATCCAAAGTTTGCATTAGTTCAGAATATCCTCCCAGAGTATGCAAGTGAGTTAATTGAAATTTTAGGTCGTGCGGCAGTAACTAAATTGCCAGAGACTAAAAAATTAAATAAGAAGCTCAAGCGCAAAGCTCCCAAGTCTAAAACATCGAACGTTTCATTAAATACAAAAGCTGCTCGTGAACCAAAAAAATCGAACAGTGTTAGTGTAAAAGTTAAAAAACTGCAAAAGATCATCAGTGATCCGAGGCAAACAATCGCTGCTCGGCGCGACGCTGACCAGCAAATTAGAATCTTAAATAGAAGTTAAAATTATGGCACAAACATATTCAAGTACAGTCGGTAATCGCGAGTCTCTGCGTCAAACAGCAGAACTCCTTGCAGCCGATATTACCCCAGTAACAGGCTTGCTGAATCACACAGCAACCAAAAACAAGCGCCCTCGCTGTCTCATGGACAAGCTGAAGGCTGTAGCAAATACACCGCACGTTGAAGGCACTGACACAAACGTAGGTCGTGACGCATTCTCCGAGGTTCGCGAGTTCCAAGGTCAAGCACAACGCACAGTTGTTGAGTACGCTGTATCAAAAGAGCAAGAGCAAGAAGACTCGGCTGTTATCTCCAACATGATCAAGGCAGCCGACAAGTCTGCAATTGAAGTTGCGATTGACAAAGAGTTCGTAATCTGCGGTGACCAAGGCGTAACTGCTGACGTTCCAGGTGCAACTGGTGGTGCTACCGCTGGTATCGGCGCTCTTATCTCAAACACACCAGGCAATGGTGTTGACGCACTGTACGTAACTCCAGCAGCATCTATCTATAGCGGCCTCAAGGCTTCTTATGATGATGCAGCAATGGGCGCACAAATTGCTTCGATGTGGAGCCAAGACACAACCATGCAGGATCTTTGGTTGGTCGCTGGTCCAGGTCTTCGCGAGCATATCGTTGCTTCGTTCACACGCACTGCTGGTGCAGCATCTCAAGTTGACTACAACGTTAATGGTACTACTACTATCCCTTGGATGGTTGAGATCATTGACTCTCAGTTCGGTCAAATCAAGATGAAGAGCGCTAATCCTAATTGCATGCCTTCCACGGACCGTGGTTACTTCGTAAACCCAAGTCTTCTTAGCATTGCTGAGTACCAAGGTATCGAGTCTGAGAACTATCCTTTCTTGGGTGGCTCTTACAAGGGAGCAGTTGACACACGTTACGCACTTATGACCTCTGGACCGAATGGTCTTGGTAAGGTTGAGTTTAGCGACGAAGCGTAGTTAGTTAGTATTTTGGGAGCGTGTCAATTAAACTTGACACGATTAAACTTGACACGCTCCCTTTTACTTATATTTTAATTTCAAAGAAAGAATAATATTATGATGGCTAAAGCAAAATGCAAGCATAAGGGAAGTACAGCAAGTAAAGGAACAACAAGTTCAACTAAAAAGAAGTATTAGTATATGCGGAAGATATTAACAGACGATGAATTAACAGCACTAGCGGCAAAGATGGAACTTCGTCGTCAATGGTTAATGTCTCCAGCAGGA
>Ga0209094_1001530_pt1 | contig 12891 bp, 4 predicted proteins | sample COGITO_mtgs_1004_2_FD_184790 | JGI IMG/M metagenome (GOLD analysis project Ga0209094, IMG submission 184790) | Pelagic marine microbial communities from North Sea - COGITO_mtgs_100430 (SPAdes) (version 2) | ecosystem: Environmental > Aquatic > Marine > Epipelagic ...
CCGAACCGGGGTAGCCTATATCATCTGGCTTAAGCGGTTCTGGTAACGGTGCGCCATCACCCTGTGTGAACCCACCACCGTCCTTAATCGTTCCTTGTATACTACTACTACCAGTATCAGCACCAAATAATCCACCGTCACGAATATATGCATCCACACTACACGCTCTTTCTCCAGTCAATTCTTCATAGGGAGCTAATTTTCGAAAGTTAAAGAAGTTAGGTGATTCAAGACCGTAATCAAACGACCAGCCTGATGCTGATGGAGGACTAGTAAATGTTGTAAATCCAGATCTTAAGGTATTAGTGTCAATATCACACGCTACAGTATCATAGTCAAAACCATACCCCTCACCAAATACAGCGTCAAAAAAGGTATGACCATCGAGTAACTTATTACTAATAAAGTCTGAAGACTCTGCAGTACGATCATCAAGCTCAGCAGGCTTAAACAGCGCATACTCGTTACCAAAGCTATCATATCCCATTTTACGTATTTTACCCTGGTTATATAAATCAGAAAAGTTAAGCTTATAACCAATTGTATTTAGACTTTCAAGCTCTTGTATCTCACGCTGTTTAGTTGAATACGGTTCAATAGTTAGAGACTTATTATTAATCTTTGGATCACCTACAGCAACACCACTACTAATACTTCTTATATTATCTTTGAAATCAAAGGAATGTACTAACGGATACGAGCTCAACGCGTTTGTTCCAATATTACCATATATATTAGGGTCCGGAAATATATATACCTTATCACTTTCTAACCTCGTTAGATCAACCTCATATCTACTCTCACCAGAATTAAGCTTAAACATTCCAATATCATCAGGCTTAAAAAACAAACCAATGTCTCGTAGAAGTTTACGCTCGTCACTCGGAACAGCGGCAATATCAGCTGTTTGTAAGTTAAGTAGGTTATTAGTAGGCTGATCTGCTTCAAACAGTAGCCCGGATGTGGGAGTGACACCAGTGGTACTTACAAAGTAAAAATCACTGGACACATACTTAGTAATTAGCTGACGCTTAAGATCGTAGACCTCAGCCAATGTAAGGCCTCCTTTTGTATAGGTAGAGTTAAGTTCTTCTTGTATACTATCATCAGGGTTACAGATAGAGCTAATATCAGTAGAATCAAACGCCGGTGGGTTGATCTTTATATTACCTATACTCTTAACAAATGAGTTAGATCTAAGTACCTTTAATGCATTTGGATCGAAGTAATAGTCTGCATCCACTTCTTGTAAATTATTATCATATAAATCTTCTCGCGTGTCAGATTCGTTGGATGATGGTCTAGCAAGGTCAAAATAATCACCATAAATATCTACATATTCTCCAATATTAATATTAAAGTCCTGTACAATACTAGAAAGACTACTACCAACGGTAAGTAGTGCATCTTGCGAATTAGTAACATAGTTGTATATATTATCAAATATGGCTCTCTCGATACCTACCACGCTTCCTTTAATCTTATTACGATCTATTACGTACTTACCCTCTTCACGCTTATTCTTATAAAAGGTTGCAACCTCAGTTAGCTTATTCGCATAAAAGGGGATAATAATATCAAGATCGACAGGGTTGTCATAATCTATTTTTGACAAAAAGCGCTTTTCTGTCTCAGTTGTAAAGTTTATAATTATCTCTTGAATAAACTGCTTATAAAATTCGTTATAATCTTCTTGTTGTTTTGATATATTGTTATCCTTTAATGCATACCACCGCTTCAAATAATTAGAATAAAATATACTATATTTGGACGGTTCATAATCCGTCTGCAGGTACTTAATAAAGTCTAAAAAGGAAAATGGCGAGACATCATCCTTCGAGTCATTCTTATCACTCGGGTTTATTATAGAGAAATTAAGCTCTTTTAGGTTAAAAACATCCATCCTTTTATATATTTAATTAAAAATCTAAAACAATCACAGTTTAAGTTATGTCAAAAATCTCTTCTAAAGCAGATCTAAGAGAACTAGAAGAGATTGTACTTCTAGTTGTACCACCGGTACTAGACGCTAAATCTCTCCATGGATAATAGTTTGTATAATCAACGCCATTAATAATAACATTAGTACCACTTTCAACGATATCAGTTAGTGATATATCTACACCTGGTCCAATGACAACGATCTTAACCTTTTGTTCTATAGCCAGAGATTTAATTTTTGATATCTTCGGTAAATTAAAGTTCTTAAATATAGGTAAGACATAATCAGTATTAAAACCAACATCTTCTTGCGGGTTATTACCTATAACAGAGTTAAATGCATCTGTAAATATCACAACTACCTTAACTCTCTCATCTTCATAGTATCCTGCAAACTCATCCTCCAATACCCGCTCAACAATTTTATCAATACCATGAGTCCATGGACTTAATAGCTTTCTTTCTTGTTGTGTAGGTGGTTGTGTGTAAATAGATGATGGAGTTAATGTCGGCCATGCAGCCCATAGGTCAGTATCACTGGTTACAGCAAAAGTCTTTGGAGTATAGATAGGGTTTGATACATTAGGCTTAGGAGTGTAATTAACGTAGCCATAAACTCCAACCGGTATTTGATTATTGTTACCTAATTTATTCACCGTTGCTGTAAAATCTATGCTTGGTTGCTGGAACGGCTTCCAGCAAGTATGGTAATAGTATACATTATGATCAATAGTTATAATATCAATATCATTTGTACTACCAGTATCGTATCCAGAATCCTCTATTACTTTTTGTGAACCGGAGAGCGACTGATACTCACCTAGAGAAAAATAAGAGTTTGAGTACTGTTGCTCATTAGCGTTAAGGAAGGGATTAGACGTATTACCGTGATCTGATGTTAGGAGTGCAAGGTCGTATTGATTACTAGCACTAACCCAACCATCAATGTATGTAGTAGCATCAGTGAGAGCTGTCTTGATATTTGTTATATTACTACCCATACTGTTAGTGTAATCTACAATAAATGCAACATCTGTACCATCGTCGATACCTACAACACTTGTATTAACAGTTCTAGAACTAACACTTACACCACCGTTTGCAGTAACATTAGATATCATATCTACATCATTACTACTTTCAGTAGTAAAGCTAAAGGTAGTACTAACAGCTTCACCCGGTTCCAGCGAAATACCAGTAGTAAACAGTTCTTCAGGTACACCGGTCGCTGATGGTGTCTCACTAGGTACAAGCTCAATATTGCTTACAAGTACGTTCCCGTTGTTTCGTACTGTGGTTATATAATCAATTGTACTATTTTTATAATAAGGACCTGTGGACGTTACATCTAACTGAACGGTTAAGGAAGGAGTACTATTATCACTAATACGTACCGGTGATATGAGTTCAACTGTGATATCTTCTCTGTCTGCAGCGATAACTGTACCGTAGTTAACAACATACCCATTATCTGCGTCAGTTGTAGTTACTGTGTATTCATACTCTATAACTGCTACTTGCTTTGGCTGTAAGGTAACATCGATGTTTGAGGCATATATATTAAAAGGATCATATGTAACATTTATATCACCTAATAAGTCCTCTTCATAAGATACACCCTCAACATCAGTAATACCTATGTTAGTTATAATCGCTTTATATCTTATATTCTCACCAGGTGTTTTAATGTCACCAACAGTCTCTATTTTAAGTGTAAGAATGCCATCAACCTCGGGATCGAGCTTAAAATCCGGATCCTCAATATAAAAATTCGAAGTTTGAGTTATATTTTTAGGTTGTACCTTTATAAAGTTAGTAAGTATTAGTTGAGTATTAAATACGTTTCGTATAACTCTATTAATAGCACCTATTATATTTTCTTCGTTAAAGTGTACAAAATAGTTCTCTATTATATCTTCTTTAATATCTGCTAAACTAGCATAGTCATAATCACTCAATATAATATCATCCTCTTTATAATCACCTGCAAACCTACCTACGATATTATTCTTTAATGATAGCAGATCAAAAACAACTTTATATATCTCATTGTTAATTACGGGGACCTGTATATATTCTTCTGGACTTAAAGAAAACCCACTAATACCATAATTATCATAATTATCTTTTTTAATTACCTTTTTATACCCTTTATAGGTCGGTTCATCAAAAAAGTAAAATCTCTTAGAAGTCAGTATGTTGAATCTATCATTACCATCTGAACCTTTCAATATATTAAAACTCGTAAATACATCTTCCTCACCCTGACCTAAAAGCTGATCCTCTTCTGCCAAAACTAGATTCCAAAGAAATCCTGCATTTTCAAAATTAACATTTACTTTATTGTAACGGTTTTCTTCGTCTACAGGATCACCTATTCTAAATAAACCACCCTCATCAAAACTACCTATACCTTTACTATTAGGTACGGTTTTGTATTTTTTAAAGATTTTTTTGTTAGTGTTGTAAAACCAGTAGTTACTATCCGAATCAGAAAAAGAAATATTCTTAATAGTATCGCTAGCGCTGATAGAATCACCAAGTTTAGTTCTCTCAACTTTTCTAGTACTCGTATTAATTCTATACAAAATAACGCTAGTGTCATCTGCTTTTGTTAGTACATAAAGAGTTTTAAAATCGGGATCAAATCCCATAGTCTGAAACTGCTCTTGATCCTTACCTCTTTTTAACTGCAAGATAGAGAGTGTTTTAATAAAGTCTAAGTTACTACTATATAGCTTAATAATACTATTACCGCTGTCATAAACAGCAAGATAGTCTTCATTTGCTGCTAATTTAGTAGGTGCGTTAAAGTTAGTTTGTCTGTCAGTACTTCCTCTACCACCTAAAACATCGTTAATATACATTCTGTTAGCTAGTGAGCTATCATTATTTAAATATCCACGTATATCATATTTTAATACCAGGTTGTTTGTAGTATCAGAAACAAATAGATGAGTCTTATTAGAAGCAACACCACCTAAGTTACCAAGAGGTAAGATATTCTCAGGACTTTGTTCGTAAGTTGAGTCAACAGACGCAATGTCAATATTAATACCATCCGAAGATAGAGCTACAATACCTGTACTATTGATGCCAAACAGGGCAAACTTCTCCGGATCTTCGTAGTTTGCTTGAGATGTTGTTTCGGTTATCTGACCTATACTCTTAAAAAAGTCACTATCTCTAAACTCCGGATTATTGTCAACAGAAGCAGCACCGCCTGTGTTATCAGTAATTAGTAATTTAGTATCATATGCTGCCGTTAGCGCAGCATATTTAACATCAACTGTTACTGGTAGATTGTTTGATGCTATAAACAACTGACTAAACACATACGTGTTGTTTTCTCTAATATTATCGAGTTTAAATTTTAACGTATCATAATCAAGTGTTTCATTCAAACCAAAAGAGCACTGCTCATAACTAGCAGGTAATGTGATATCACTATCATTTATATTTCTGTCTCTAAACAATCTAGAAGTAAACAGGTCGGTTTGGTAAGTATTTTTAAAATCTAAAATTGAACCACTATCGTAATCTGTAACCACTCCGTCTTTATATTGTGCATATCCAACGAAATCCTCTCCAGATAGAGAGAACATATCTCCATCTGTATACATTTTTTTATATGATTTGTAGTCCATTATTGCTTAAATTTAATATTATTAATCTCTACACCTACAGGTAATACATTACTAGCATCCTCGAGAATGTTAAGCTTTATTTGGTTCTGTATATCCACGTCTGTGATGTTAAAGTTATTTACAACTACATCTATCTTCTTAGATGAGTTATGTCTGCCCAGTTTATAAAATCTTTCTATAGTAGCCTTGTTGTTTCTTTGACCATGAGGAAGAGATAACACTAACTCATCTACATTACCACCTAATAGATTTAAGGCATATATTAGCTCACTGGTGGCAGACTTATTATACACAAACATATTACTAACAGTAAGGTCTTTAACATAATAATATCCTGGCTGTTTAAGATAGGTAGAAAGATCTATACCGTTTACGAATCCAGCAGAGCCAACATATAGCTCATCGCTAAATATATTATGCAGGTTGTACTTACCTGGATCAAAAACTCTATCTTCATATAACAAACCATCAACAAACAAAGTAGCTCTGCCCTTAAGACTGTTAAACGAAAATGTGAATGTATGTACACCGACATCTATTCTATTAAGATCGTAGCCTATACTCTCAGATCTAATATCCTCTGAATCATATTCATTCTTAAGTGTAAGTCTAAAGTCTAAAGTTTTACTGTCATATATGCGATTAACAACGTTATGATTTGTTATTGGTATCTTAATAAAACTATCCTCAGTTATACCACTTATTTGCGTTACTAGCTCCTTAGGTTCGTTGAAAGATAAAACCCCATTCTTATCTGCAAACAATATAGTAATTGACCTAGAGTTTATACCCCCTGTAACATACTCGTTTACGTTGTCTACCGCTAGTATTCTACCACCTACTAATGAGTCCTCTTCTTGATCATCGGCATCAAGGTTAACTTCCCATAATCCAGGAGTATCATAGTCGATTGTATCAAGTAGTACACCTGATGTATTGTACTGGTATAGTTTATTACCTATAGCTAGCACTAAAACATTAAGATCATCACTAAAGGTTATAGTCTTGTCTGTTATAGGTGCATCCGACCTAATGAACTTCTCCGGGTATGTTTTTAAGTTATGTTTAATAACATACCAACCAGGTTCTGCCCCACCGGCTTTAATTGTATAAAAAACCGTATCTTCGTCTTCCCAAACCAAGCTATCATCATTACCAGGAAGCAGGTATACAATATTATTATATACTAGAAGATTTTCATACCACTCACCAGGACCAAATACTTGAGAATACTCTTCAAACTCTTGATACTCTTCATCTGTTAACTGTAAGGTGTTCAGACTTAACTTCTTTACAATATTACCTTTTAGTAAAAAGTATATATCCGTCTCCGTCATAAAGTGATTAATATAATTGGATACTTCACTACTGACCTCTAACTTAATCTTATTACCCTTAAGGTCGACTCTATAAATTCTGTTATTTGAACACGTAACTATAAAGTCCTGCAATGCCGATCTCTTAAATACATCCTTGATTGTACCGTCAAATTTAACTGTATTTAAAAGTACACTATCTGTATTATATATCTGTAACGTTGAGCCTCCAGCAACATGTAAAAATGGAGTTACTGTCATATCCTGAAACAATCCAAAACCAGCGTTTGTATTATTACCGAGTAACTCGAACCCGTAGTTTACTTTAGGGTCGATATATGCATCAAATGAGATAGTAAACTCCTTCTCGTCATTAATCTGTTCATAGACGCTTAACTTACTGTAAAATGTTCCATCAAACGACATAGAGTCGCTATTTACTTCTTTACAAAAGTTTTCTGTTATACCACCTAGATATGGCTCTCCGGATTTATCTATATTTCTCAGCGATTTAGAGGTTATGCAGTTATCGAAACTTGATAGTATCGGAGAAGACGAATCAACTATAGACCTTATTTTATTAGCACCTATACGTTCATACTTAATTAAACAACCTGGAGTAATAACCGCATCACTTCTCTTGTCAAAGTACTTAAATCCATCTATTTTTATACGTACAGCTTCAGAACTTGTTACATCAGCATCTACATTGTTATTAAAAGAACTATCATACTTTTCTTCAAACTCAAGAGACTTATACTTATCTAACACGTCAGGGTAATAATACCTATCAACCCAGACCCCTGTAGTATTAGCATCGCCAGCTGAAAGCCATGTGCATAAATATCTACCGTTCTTGTATTGTGATGGTTGATCCTGCTTTATAAATACTTTGTCCGCAATCTCCGGACCAGGTCCACTAAATGCACCGTTTTTAACAAAAGATGTATCATTAATATTAAGCTTTTCAAAGGGATAAAGTGACGGTCCAGCATTAAACGCTGTTGTCGTGTCGTTAGGAATGTAGATATCCTTATCGTAAAAATTGTACACCAAAGACATTTTATCATGTCCACCTTCTTCGCTATTACCAGTATCTAAGGTTGTATAGTTTCTTTGCTTAAAAGTAGGTATGGTGTTTAGAGCTTCAGTCATACTAGTACCTCTTTTAATATAACCATACTCTGATCTACTAGTATCCAGGGTAAAGAAATTAAACTTTACCTGATTACTTTGTAAGTTCTGATCGTTATACTCAATATGAAATATATACTGACCGTCTTGATCAAATATACTATTGACAGGATCAATAGTTAGATTATTTGTAAATCCGGTCTTATAGGATACAAAGTTGTTATTTTGTACCTGAATTAAATCTTCAAAAGTATCCTCAATGAAAATAGAGTTAAGTATACTAGTATCTAATGACCTACCAGCTGTAGCCTTCATGATAACTTCATCGTCTTCACCTGAGAGCATATATATAACACCATCAGCAGGATTACGTTTAAATAAGTATAATCTACCCTCGTCAATAGTATAGTTATATCTGAATAAGTCGGAAGTTTCTGCTGTTATTTGTCCGGTTACGAGATTAGTCGAGCCTATTCTAGAGAACCCTAAAATGTTTTCAACATCGTCCCACCTTAATACATAGTTATATGTACCGTCGTTATGCTTTATACGTAAGAAACTATTATCAACAAATTCTATCTCGAAAAAGTAATTACTACTATATGCGCCAGTTGTAATTCGCTCTAAACCAACCGGAAGCGTAGCCTTAACGGTTGTGTTGTCTGGATCCTTGAATATGTATAAGAATTCTGTATCTATTTCTGTAGCTTCTTTGTAGAACTCTAACCTTGTTATAATATTATCTCTTACTGTTTTAAGTTGACTAGTGTCAACTAAGTCGGTCAGCTTACCTTGTGAGGTTATGTAGTTTACACTAAAGTTATTAGATTTTTGATCTTCAATATTATTAAGAAAGTTAATATTATTTACTAGGAAGCCTTGCTCAAGATTTGATCTATATTGTCTTATAGCTCTTAATGGATCCGGGTATACAGCGGTTGGAAAACTAACCTCTGAAGTATCTGTATATAAAGCCTTACTCACTGTATATATTTAATATAGGATCTACTTTAAGCAAAAAATAATAACTAGTCTTCCGGGTTAACCATCTTAATAACATCCACAGGTGGTACAGCTATAATCTCTTGATCCGGCCTTCTATCATATGTTTGTCCGGTAAATCCTACTGAATCGCTTATTGGAGTAAGCTCTGTAGGGTATTTAACAGTAATATCTGGTGCGTCCTGCCTACCCTCAACATGAAAGCTATGTACCTTAATCCACATGGGAGAGTCTGCTGATGTTAGGGGTTTTGAGAAAGATACTCCAGGAGTTAACCTATTACCATCACCAGGTACCATCTCACTACCATCTAGTGCAGATATACTAGATATATCATGTGTTAATATATTAACAAAATCTGTCTTTCCATCCTCTCTATAATCTAGATATATGGTATTGCCAAAATTACCAAGTCGTGCTCTTATTACTTTAATACCTTCACTTAACAGACTAAACTCGAGTATTTGTTTGTGTAAGTCTAAAAATCTATAGTTATCTAACTGACTACCTCTTACTGTTATAGAGTTTGGTAGAGTTATATCTAAACCGGACCTAGTTGGCTCATCATCTACTCTAACAGTATTCGGCCAGTCTGAAGAGGCTGCAAATAATCCATGGGTATCTAGTCCGATACCTATAACGCCACCGTTCATACCCTCTGCACTAGGGAGTCCCGGTACTATACCCGGTGTTCCAGAGTAACCTAAATCAATACCACGGCCACCACCGTAACTTTTGTTATTTCGTAACTCAGCATTACTATCTCTAAGAAAAAAACAAAGACCGTAGTCGAGATTTTCACCTATAATAGTATTAAGAACCTCATATTTTATAGACCATACAATATCATAGAAGGGTGAAAATTCCCCGTCGTTCATACTTACGGCAGCAGCAGATATTGGTAAATTTAAAGGGTAATCCATTCTTCTTTATTTAATCTTCAACAACGAAAACTAAAGTAAAAGCTTGTAAGTTACTTGATGAAGTTTTATAAACTATTTTATATCCTAACTTTTCCAACTCTAGGCTTACCGTACTATAATGCTTTTTATCAATATTAACTAATACGCTACCTCGAGATTCATCCTCAAGTACGTAATCAGTAAACTCACTCAAGAGATTAAATGCCCGGGTCTTTGATAGCATACATATATTTATGCTTTTAATTCACTCAACCTAGTTACTTACTAGGAGTATTACGGCGTATCGTAAGGATCATCTTCAACGAATTTTAAATCACCACTGAAAAGGTCTCCCATAAGTTCAAACTGATTGCTTCCATTACCGTAATCATTTTTTACTATATCAATCCTATGTACCCCGCTTGGAACGGTAAAGTCAACAATTCTACCATTTGAGGAACTAAAATTATTATAGGTACCAACATTAACCTCGTCAACATGAACATAAAATCTGTCGTCATTAGAATAATTATACATTCTTATGAGCTCATCAGCACCAGTGTTATCTACCCACATTGTATACATTAAAGAGTTTGTGGATGGGTAAGCTGAGTTATTGTACCCAGTATTAATAGTACCACGTGATAACTCGACCCACTCACCTTTAAAATTACTATTTAGTCGATCAGCTTTCATTTCTGCCACCGTAGTACGATTATTAATATTTGATAAAAGTACATTCCAATAAGGTGTTATTGTTGGTGCAGTGTCTTGTACAGTACCATCTGCAAAGTTTATATTAGTGGTCTCAAGATCTGTTGTAGTTAATTGATTGTTAGCTACGAGATTATCAACTGTAACATCTGACTTTAATCCAATCTCAACGTCCCCGGTAATATAACCGAAAGGTACAGTTTGAGTAATACCATCAAGTGTAGCAGATAGGTTATTAGTTATAGATAAGGATGTATCGATAACCTCATCGGGTATAGCCTTAATAACATAAACAGTACCTGTAATAGATACATCAGAATTAGTAATTTGACTTACAGGGCTCTTCTCACCTGCAGTGTAAGCTCTACTTAATACAGGTCTATACTGGCCTGCAGGATACGGGTCTGTGGTGGTGAATTGAGCACTATAGCCTGCAGTCATTATTTCATCTTTATCAGTAACTGCAATCATAGCGGTACCGCTATTATATCCAACTAAATCAAAGTCTGTATAAACCGTACCTTTTGACATTCTAACCTTACCAAAGGTTGTTTTCTGATTTAAATCACCTCTACCTAGTTGACCATATCCATTATAACCAGTTGACCATATTTGACCATCTTCGTTAAGAAATGCAGCAAACGCGTATGTTGCATCATGGCCTTTTATTTTAACAACGTTTTGTGGGTTACCTACAGGTGTTTGTGGTGAATTATAACTAGCCATATTACCAGTACCTAGTTGACCGTATCCGTTATAACCCCACGTCCGTAAGGTACCGTTCTGAGTCAGAATCATTACTGAGCATGAACCATCTCGAGATAACGATATATCCTGTACCTGTTCCCCACCAAGATCAACAAGCTGGAAGGTAGATTTGTTGGTTGTACTACCTATACCTAACTGACCCACACCATTAAAACCACAAGAGTATAAACTACCATCACTAGTTATTGCGTATACGCTTTTTGTTGAGGTGCCGTTTGATATTGCTATATCTACAACATTTGATATACTACTAACTCTCTTAAATTGATCAAGCTTATTAGTGTTACCATGTCCTAATTGCCCATAGCCATTATAGCCACATGAATATAGATCACCGTTACTATCTATCAAGAAGCTACAGCTATAATTATTAGCACCAAACACCTTTACCGGTTTAGCACCAGCTGTTAAGAAATCTAGAGGTACTTGTACTGGTAATGTTTTATTACTCTCATCATTTAGACCTAATTGACCGTATCCGTTATAACCCCATGTCCATAGGTTATCATTCTCGTCAATTACCAAACAATGAGCAGCGTCATTTTGTCCAACACTTACCGTAAAATACTTAGCGTTACTACCGAAGCCGTTAACCCGTTGAAACTTGTTTCTATTTGTAGTATTACCGAGTCCTAATTCACCATGACCGTTATACCCGGATGAGTAAATTCGACCTTTATCAGAAATAACGAATACGCATGGATCGCCTGAACCCGCGGCCATATAATCTACTACCTTTTCATTTGCGTCTGTAAATGGTAGCTGTATTTTATTAAATCCTGCGAGATACTCGCGACTTGATCCCATCATCATTTCACCACCACCATAACCACTAGCAAATAGATTACCATCCTTGGATATGTAGAATGAAGTTCTATAGAAAGTACCATTAGTAACCCTTTGCATTTTCGTTCCAAAGGACGCAAAGGAGTCGTCTATATCACTACTAAGACCATTGACGATGCTATACTCTGCCGTATTTGATGGATCACTGGTAGTACCATATAGAGATTTATTTGTATAATCCGGTACTTGAAAGTTAGTAGCGTCACCACCATAACTCGAGCCGATAGTATCATATAAATCAGGGTAATCAACACTAGCGTAGGTTTGACCGTCACATACTAGCCACCCTTGAGGAGCAGTAATAGATGTAAAAGGTATAACACAACCTACTGGAACTGGTCCATTTTCGGTATTAAATAAAGCGGTGGTTGGTAAGCCGGCAGGCGCCCACTGGAGAGTACCGTTACCATTTGTTGTAAGAACATTACCATTTGCACCACTGTTTGTAGGAAACGAGTACGTTGGTATACCTAATTTAAGGTTCTGGGGTAAATTCAGGTAATCAACACTACGACTATTTATTGCATCAATACTTATAGTACTTTGCAGTGCGACCTTACCACCTGTATCGATCTCTATGGATTCTCCAACAGAGTTGATATTAAAATCTCCAGCATCAAC
>Ga0209094_1001536_pt1 | contig 12873 bp, 12 predicted proteins | sample COGITO_mtgs_1004_2_FD_184790 | JGI IMG/M metagenome (GOLD analysis project Ga0209094, IMG submission 184790) | Pelagic marine microbial communities from North Sea - COGITO_mtgs_100430 (SPAdes) (version 2) | ecosystem: Environmental > Aquatic > Marine > Epipelagic ...
GTCACCCCAATGCTTCAGTAGAAGTCTTATCGACACTTTCAAGAGATGCAGATTGGTCGGGTAGAGAAGTAGTTGCGCGTCACCCCAATGCTCCAGCAGAAGTCTTATCGACACTTTCAAGAGATGCAGATTCGTGGGTTAGAAAAGCAGTTGCGTGGAACCCCAATGCTTCAGTAGAAGTCTTATCGACACTTTCAAGAGATGCAGATCCGTGGGTTAGACCAGCAATTGCGGGTAACCCCAATGCTTCAGTAGAAGTCTTATCGACACTTTCAAGAGATGCAGATTGGTCGGTTAGAAAAGCAGTTGCGCGTCACCCCAATGCTTCAGTAGAAGTCTTATCGACACTTTCAAGAGATGCAGATTGGTCGGGTAGAGAAGTAGTTGCGCGTCACCCCAATGCTCCAGCAGAAGTCTTATCGACACTTTCAAGAGATGCAGATTCGTGGGTTAGAAAAGCAGTTGCGGGTAACCCCAATGCTTCAGTAGAAGTCTTATCGACACTTTCAAGAGATGCAGATTGGTCGGTTAGAGCAACAGTTGCGGGTAACCCCAATGCTTCAGTAGAAGTCTTATCGACACTTTCAAGAGATGCAGATTCGTTTGTTAGAGAAAAAGTTGCGGGTAACAAGACTATGCAATCTCTTTGTCGATCTTTGCATTGCCATTAGAAGGAAGGATTTAAAAGCGTTTTTCGTTTACTTTTCAATGATCGCCGCCAATATACTGCTAAATAATGACCTTTTTTTAGGAGGTGGGGTCGTCTCAGAAAACGGAAAATAGAGCACGTTAAGCTGGCGGCAGCGGTCGCAACGGCCTGAACTTCCCCGCACCAACCTTGGCGCTGCTGCGCCAGAGGTAATCGCCGGTCAAGTTGATGTGCTCCCAGCCCAGCGGCGACAGATATTGCAACAGCGTGTCGTCCAGCGACTTGCCGTGGCCACGCAAAGCACTGGTGGCACGCTCCAGGTAGACCGTGTTCCACAACACGATGGCCGCCGTCACTAGGTTGAGGCCGCTGGCCCGATAGCGTTGTTGCTCGAAGCTGCGGTCGCGAATTTCACCCAATCGGTAGAAGAACACGGCTCTGGCCAGCGCGTTCCGCGCCTCACCCTTGTTTAGTCCGGCATTAACGCGGCGGCGCAATTCCACGCTTTGCAACCAATCCAGAATGAACAGTGTGCGCTCGATGCGTCCCAGCTCGCGCAAGGCGATAGCCAGACCGTTTTGTCGTGGGTAGCTGCCGAGTTTTCGCAGCATCAGGGAGGCCGTTACCGTGCCCTGCTTGATTGAGGTGGCCAGTCGCAGGATTTCGTCCCAATGGGTGCGAACGTGCTTGATGTTCAGCGTGCCACCGATCATCGGTTTGAGCGCGTCATAGGCAATGTCGCTTTTCGGGATGAACAGCTTGGTGTCGCCCAGGTCTCGGATACGTGGCGCGAATCGGAAGCCCAGCAAGTGCATCAAACCGAAGACATGATCGGTAAAGCCCGCTGTGTCGGTGTAGTGTTCCTCGATGCGCAAGTCCGACTCGTGATACAGCAAGCCGTCGAGCACATAGGTCGAATCACGCACGCCGACGTTGACCACCTTGGCGCTGAAGGGCGCGTATTGGTCGGAGATGTGCGTGTAGAAAGTCCGTCCTGGACTGCTTCCATACTTCGGGTTGATATGCCCGGTGCTCTCTGCCTTGCTGCTGGTTCTGAAGTTCTGGCCATCCGACGATGAGGTAGTGCCGTCGCCCCAATTTGCGGCGAAGGGTTGCTGAAACTGCGCGTTCACCAGCTCGGCCAGCGCCGTTGAATACGTTTCATCCCGGATATGCCACGCTTGCAGCCAGGACAGTTTGGCGTAGGTCGTGCCAGGGCAGGACTCGGCCATTTTAGTGAGCCCAAGATTGATGCCATCAGCCAGGATCGTCGTCAGCAGCAAGGTCTTGTCCTTGGCCGTGTCGCCGCTCTTCAAATGCGTAAAGTGCCGGGTGAATCCCGTCCACTCATTGACTTCGAGCAACAGTTCGGTGATCTTGACGTGCGGCAGAGTCATGGCCGTCTGGTCGATCAACGCCTGCGCGGTGTCCGGCACCGCTGCATCGAGCGGCGTGATCTTCAGGCCCGACTCGGTGATGATGGCATCTGGCAGATCGTTGGCCGCCGCCATCCGGTTAACAGTGGCAAGCTGCTGTTCCAGCAATTCCAGCCGGTCGTGCAAATACTGATCACAATCAGTGGCCACTGCCAGCGGCAATTCGTTGGCTAGCTTCAAGGTGGTGAATTTCTCGACCGGCACCAGGTACTCGTCGAAGTCCTTGAACTGACGTGATCCCTGCACCCAGACATCACCCGAGCGCAGCGCGTTCTTTAGCTCTGACAGGGCGCACAGTTCGTAGTAGCGGCGGTCGATGCCATCGTCCGTGAGCACCAATTTGGCCCAGCGTGGCTTGATGAATTCGGTCGGCGCGTCGGCGGGCACCTTGCGGGCGTTGTCGCTGTTCATGGCGCGCAGCACGTCGATTGCATCGAGCATGCCCTTGGCGGCTGGTGCAGCCCGCAGCTTGAGCACGTCCAGGAACTGCGGCGCGTACCGGCGCAGGGTGGCATAGCTCTCACCGATCCGGTGCAGAAAGTCGAAGCCCTCGGGTTGCGCGAGCTTTTGCGCCTCCGTGACGCTGGCGGCAAAGGTGTCCCAAGGCATGACGGCCTCGATGGCGGCGAACGGATCGCCTCCGCTCTGTTTGGCTTCCAGCAGAGCTTGGCCGATGCGGCCATACATCCGCACCTTGTCATTGATCGCCTTGCCGGAAGCCTGAAACTGTTGCTGATGCTTGTTCCTGGCCGCATTGAACAACTTGCCGATGATGCGGTCGTGCAGGTCGATGATTTCGTCGGTGACGGTGGCCATACCTTCAATGGCCAGCGCTACCAGAGTGGCATAGCGTCGTTGCACCTCGAACTTGGCCAGGTCGGCGGGTGTCATCTGCCCACCCTCACGAGCGATCTTGAGCAGGCGGTTCTGATGAACTTGTCGCTCGATGCCGGCGGGCAGGTCAAGCGCCTGCCAAGCCTTGAGGCGCTCGATGTGTTCGTCCAGGCGCTGGCGATGGACAGGCAACAAGGAATCGGTCAGCGCCGCGTAAATACGCCGGTTGGCACGGGTGATGGCCTCGGCGCTTGCGCGCTCAATGGCATTTATGGCGGGCAGGATAATGCCCTGCCGCCGCAGGTTTTCGACTAGGGTGCTGGCCAGCACAATGCCTTTGTCGGTCTGCATGGCCAGTTCGGTCAATGTATGCACGGCTTGCCGGTAGTGGCTCATGGTGAACGGCTTGAACCCAAACACCGTTTGCAGCTCGACCAAGTGCTCCCGCCGTGTCTGCTCGCGCTGGCCGTACTCATCCCAGCTTTCCACCGGCACCTTGAGCTGTGCCGCCACCATGCGCAACAAGGGCGGGAACGGAGGCTCATCGGCACCCAAAAAGATGCCAGGGAATCGCAAATAGCAAAGCTGGATGGCGAAGCCCAACCGATTCGCAGGGCCGCGACGTTGACGGATGATCGACAGATCGGTTTCGTTGAACGTGTAGTGCCGGATCAGTTCATCTTTGGCGTCAGGCAGTGCCAGCAGGCTTTCGCGCTCGATCGCGGACAGGATTGAGCGGCGCGGCATGGTCAGTCTTCCCGCAGGTACTGGTACAAGGTTTCGCGGCTGATGCCTAAGTCACGGGCCACCGAGGTTTTTTGATCGCCTGCCGCGACTCGCCGTTTCAATTCGGCAATTTGTTCACTGTTTAGCGATTTCTTTCGTCCTCGGTAGGCACCGCGCTGTTTGGCAAGCACGATTCCCTCGTGCTGACGTTCGCGGATCAGGGCGCGCTCGAACTCAGCAAAGGCCCCCATGACCGACAGCATCAGATTGGCCATCGGTGAGTCATCGCCAGTGAACGCCAGCCCTTCTTTGACAAACTCCATGCGCACGCCCCGTTGTGTCAGCCCTTGAACGATGCGGCGCAGGTCATCAAGGTTGCGTGCCAGCCTGTCCATGCTGTGCACTACCACGGTATCGCCCTCGCGGACGAAGGCCAGTAGCCTTTCAAGTTCGGGGCGTTGCGTATCCTTGCCGGAAGCCTTGTCTGTGAATACCTTGCCGACGTCGATTTGCTCCAGTTGCCGATCAGGGTTCTGGTCGAAGCTGCTGACGCGGACATAGCCGATGCGTTGACCTTGCAAGATGCCTCCAAAAGTAAAAGTGTCAGGATGAAATCTATTACCTTTGGCGGAATATGTCAATAAATATGAAGTGTGACTCTATTCTGACGGTGTTTGTACATGACATCTGACATCAGGTTAGGGTATAGTCTAACTTGGCACTTAAGCGAGATTGAGAGTATGCAAAAACTCAGGGAGTTCTTGGAAAATAGGCAAATCAGCGTTTACTTTGCCACGGTAACCTTGGCCGCGGTCATTGCCATGTTCGTGCCTGGCACAACTGTTCTTGAGGCTGGCGTTAATCCAGCACTCGCATTGATGTTGTTCGTGACGTTCCTGCAAGTGCCACTTGCCGACCTTGGGCGAGCTTTCATCCAGGTGCGATTTTTTGCAGCCTTGCTCACCGCAAACTTCGTTATGGTGCCCTTGCTCGTGGCCGTCTTGGTGCAGTTTCTGCCACACGATCCGATGGTGTTGCTTGGCGTGCTATTGGTGCTGCTTACACCGTGCATTGACTACGTGGTGACCTTTTCGCACCTTGGCCGCGCCGATGCGCGCCTGCTGCTGGCGGCAACTCCGGCGCTCTTGATCGTGCAAATGCTGTTGCTGCCGGTCTATCTCGGCCTGTTCCTTGGGAACGATGCAACCCACCTTGTTCAGCTCGGTCCGTTCGTTCACGCGTTCATTTGGCTGATTGCGATTCCGCTCTTACTTGCCGGTCTTGTCCAATTTTGGGCAGCTCGGTCCCGAACGGGCGAGTGGGTATTTACCAGGCTAGGATTGCTGCCTGTGCCAGCGACGGCGCTTGTCCTGTTCGTGGTCATCGCGGCCGTAGTACCGCAGCTCGGGCCTGCGACCGATGTGGTCTTGCAGGTGATCCCAATCTATATTGCCTTTGCAGCGCTCGCTCCCTTCCTAGGGTGGCTGGTGGGTCGGCTGTTCCGCCTCGACGTACCGGCTGGCCGTGCTATTGCATTCAGTGCAAGCACGCGAAATTCGCTCGTGGTGTTGCCGCTCGCGTTTGCAGTGCCAGGAGCAATTCCCGTGCTGCCGGCGATCATCGTTACACAAACACTTGTCGAGTTAATCAGTGAGCTGATCTATGTGCGCTTAATTCCAAAACTTACGCAGTTGTGAATTTGCGGCGAGAGCTTAGCGTGCTTTATTTTCCGTTTTCTGAGATGACCCCTTTTTGATTCTTACGCAATCGGTGAACTATCTCAATCGCATCAAGTGTACTCGCTGGTACTGGTACCGAGCGAAATCGCACACGATCGCGCTGCTTCAAGGTTCGATAAACCACCACGCCGTCGCTTAGATCAATGTTTTCAGAGGTGAGTGCGAGGACTTCACTTAAACGAGCACCAGTGTGAGCCAAGACTAGGCACAATGTGCGCACTTCTGGTCGTTCATGAGCTTTGGCGGTCGCAATGAAGAGATCGAGCTCTTGGCTTGAGAGATACTTGCGTTTTCCAGTAATAGTGAACAGTTCATAAGACATCTGTTCACTTTTACTGAAATTTCAGTGGTTTGCAATAGTGCCACTTTGTTCTTGCCTCTCGTTAATTTTGTAGTTACAATATGTAGTTACAAGGTGGTTGTAATTAGGGATACAGCTTGTGGTATATCTTTTTGACTGGGATGAAAGAAAACGAGAAATCAACCTGAAAAACCACCATATTGACTTTGTGAGAGCAAAGGAAATTTGGAATAGTCCAACAGTAGAATTTGAGTCGCAGCAAAAACAGCATGGTGAGGTTCGTCATATCGCGATAGGCATGCTAGAACCCGATTTATATGTAGCGGTGGTTTTTACATGGAGAGACCAGAAACGGCGTATTATCAGCGTTAGAAGGGCGAGAAAAAATGAAAAAGTACTCTACGACAATGCAGTTGGGTGAAGGTCTTGAGCAAGACAAAACCGACTTTGATCGTCTTCGTAATATGAGTGATGACGATATTGATTGCAATGATATTCCTGAACTCACAGCAGAGTTTTGGAAGGATGCAAAGCTAGTCATGCCCGAGGAAAAAAAGCAGCTTACCATACGTTTAGATAATGATGTTCTTGAATGGTTTAAGTCGCAAGGCAAAGGGTATCAAACCAGAATCAACACCGTTCTTCGAAGCTACTATGAAGCACATGAACGTTCAGGTCCTCGCCCATAAGAGTGAACAGAATTACTCAATTCTGTTCACTCTACGGATGTGGTTTTTCGACACTATCGATATAAGCATTCAACACTTTATTGATGTTTGTCTGATATCCTTTCCCGCTTGCCTTGAACCACTTGACGACACGATCATCAAGACGAATAGTAATAGCCTTTTTTGATTGTATTTTAAGATCAATCTGTTTCATTGTTGATAAATCAAGCTCGGGTATATCGCTGTAATCAATGTCTTCGTCTTTCATCGCGTCAATTTTTGCTAGATCGCTCTTCAAAGAGTCTTTTTTCACGGCTATTCCCCTTTCTCATTGAAATGATTCGTTGATTATCACCTCGCGGAGTGTGAACAATTACAACCAATCTGTTTTCGAGTAATCCTAAAGTGATATACCTTTTCTCAGTTTCGTAGTCTTTTCTTTGATCTTCAAAGGTGATTGTTTCACCTTCAAAAACAAAATGAGCATCTTCAAATGAAAGCTTGTGATGGAATAGATTAGAGTTATTTTTGTTTTCATCCCATTCAAACACAATCAATACTCCCTTATTTACCCTCTATTGTATGTACAATTGTAATTGTAGTCAAGAGATCCATATCTTATATAAGTAGCTTTTTGGCTCCTGTTGCGATAAACAGAAGTAACACCTATAAATGAATAGTTGGAAACATTGAGAAAATAGGTGGAAACACATGTACTTTACACTTAATCAAGCCGCTAAAGAATGTGGCAGAAGCGCAGGCACACTGTCAAAAGCTGTCAAGGCTGGTAAGTTATCAGTAGCAGAGAAGCGTGATGATGGCAGTTTTAAGATAGATCCTGCCGAACTATTTCGAGTGTTTCCGAAAAGGAAAGAAACACTTGAATATGAACGATTAGAAACATCAAATGAAACAAGTGCAACACTCCGAGAAATCGAGCTTTTACAGCAAATGAATAGCCAGCAAGCCGATACAATTGCCGATCTCAGGAAACGCCTAGATGAAGAACGTGATGAACGTCAGAAGCTTTCAATCATGATGATTGAGCATCAAAATCCAGTCCAAAACCCAAAAGTAGACGAGCTACCAAAGGAAAAAAGAACGTGGTGGGGAAAAAAAGTACAAGCTTCATGAATATATAGTCTTCAGCCTATTGATAGCATCATTGCGAGATTCGCCTGGCTTAGCGTTTTGAGATAAGAATTTTTCATCGTATATATCTGTTTTTTTGGGTCGACCACGCTTTTTCTTAGGTTCTTCGTCAAACTTGAGTCCATATGTAAAACATAAGTGAGTGATCTTACGACCAGTCTTCTTTTGATCCCAATGAACCCACAAGTTGGTCTCTGTATTGATTTGATTAATAGCCGGTTCTAAGACCCTCACTTTAAAGTCTTTAATACTTGGATACTTGTCGTTTAGCAAAAGAACGTTTTTCAGCCAATCTATCTCAATAGTTCTACATCCTGTACTTTTCCATTGGATAAGCAATTCGTAAAGTCTAATAGCGTGACTGCTAGTCAATTTAGCAATGTCTTTAAGTTTATAAACTGTGAATTGATTCTTCAATTGAGTTAAATAAGGCAAAATGTCATGACTAAATCTGACTTGAATCATTCCAGTATTTGGCACGTATTGTATTGATTGAAGCCAGCTAGTAACCATTACCTTGGATTTTTTACCTTTACCGTTTGGTTCATCTGGAAGCCTCACCTCTCTTCTTTTTAATCTTAAAGCAGCATTTTCAAGCTCTTTGTATAGGTTATCGGACTTAATGCCTGTGAGTTCGGAAATATCAGACACAGAAATAGAGTACATAATTTGATCTGTAATTTCTTCACCAGGCTTGATTTGGCTAATAACTGAGAGGACTATTCTTTGTTCTTGTGATGTCAATCTATAACTAGCTTCTATTAGTGCATTAGATTTAGCAACGTGTGCCTGTATCAAATTTAAGCTCATTTTGATGGCAATCCTTACCCTAGTTACTTGATTCCAAAGGCACTATAACTCAGTTATTTAGGACATTGTTATAAAATCCTAAGTAACTGGGAATATGTCCCTTTTAAACTGGGAATATGTCCTACTTTAACTGGGAATATGTCCTACTTTGACTGGGAATATGTCCTATTTTAGACTCTACAAGCACGATCTGGCGGCGCTTGTAGAGGGCGGAAATACTTTAAATATTGAAATATAAAAAAGAAGTGCCGAATTTTCGTTATCCACAGAAACAGGGGATAAACTCTGTAGAGATTGACGTAAAGCTCCAAATTTGGCGGGCTCTGGAGGTTGGTTATTTTTTAACCAGAAAAGGGGGTGATTTTTAAAATAATCTACAGCCAAGATTCACAGGCTATCGGTCTAGATCTGATTCTCTTTTGATGTCTCTTCCATGCCGGTTGAGATGATCTTGAACTGGCTGACTGGCAAACGCCGCATCGACGGTTCGCTCGCAGTAATCAGATTCATGACCTGCTTTGCGTGTTGGCAGCTCAGGACTGGCCTTGTACAATGTCTCAGTCAACTGCGTTTTTGAAAATCCTTGCTTTGCCATCGCCGAGCAAATCATGAAGTCAGCACGCGATGTATCAAATCCGTCACTGAAGCGCTCTGAAAGCCGTTTTAGGTGCACCTGGTACGTTTGCATAGGATCACCCCTTTTCGACCTATCTGGAGCTTCTGTGGCGCTCTCAAGACGTTTCTGACGCGATTGTTCAGCCTCAGAGTGTCGAACTCGCTCAGTCACGTATGAAACCATCGCTTCGCCGCGTTCGGCTTGCTCACCACTCGATTCACGACACAACACCCATGGGCTGAAGCCTGAAGGCGTTCTGTGTTCAGGTTTTGGGTTGGTAAACCCAGCAAGCCGACCGAAGTGACGCCAATCTGCTGAATTTGGATCACCACCATATTCTTTTGCCATCGTTTGACTGATGCCAGTCGCTGTCGAGGGCTTGATTTCATGTTGGGAGATTCGGATCCAAGCTTGGTGGTTGTGTGGGCTTGTTTCGATCACAGCAGCTGGCGCAAAGCCAGATGATTTCATCCGCTTGATCTTGTCTGCGTCTAGATCATCGATTAACACTACTCCTGAGTTCTGTTCACCTGCAGGTCGAACAAAAATATCTGAACCTCTGGCGTTTTCACGCTTGAGCCAACTCACTGATTCGAGCACTTGGTCTTGATCCCATGTGCGAATTTGCATTTTGCCATCTCGATTTCGAATACCAATCTCATATTGATCGCAATCCAAAGCTTTAAGATGGCGTTTGGCCGCTCGATAGGTTCGATCTAATTTCCGGTCTGTAGTCCGATCCACAGCATCCCGTTTTGGGTCAGGATTTGTGGGTCGAGCCAGATCGATAATCCGATCAACAGGACCGCAATAGGCATGATCGAACTCAGTAAGCAAATCGTGACAATCATCCACTTCCAGTGGTGTGTGACGTGGATTAGTTCGTTCGTCCTGTCTGTCAGCAGGTGTGCGGCGTCTTTGAGATTCTTGGCCGCTGTTTCCCATGCTTTGGCTGTGTTGATCTGTGCTTCGGTCCACTGATTCAGGTGCTGCTCGCTCGCGCTCTGTTGCTGATTCAGGTGCTCTGTCGTCTGATCCGCGAGTGTCATCAGCGACTGTGCAAGTGTTTCGAGATCGTTCGCGGTTGCCTGTGATGTCTTGGTGCCTTGCAATTTCGAGATTACGCTCATGCTCTACTGCCTCTTTGTACTGACTTAATGCCACTATCTGTTCATTTTTGATGTCAATTGCACAGGCTTGGTTGCCTCGATCAGTTTCGATGCCACGCAGATGCATTTTCACGACGTTCGGGCCAACATGGATTTGAGGGATTCGCTCGATGCCTTGTGCTTCAAGCGTTCGATGATCAATCCGTTCTGAATGGCCAGCCCTTTCAAGTGCATCATTCGCGTGCTCTGCCCAGGATTCTCGCCATTTTTCAAGCCTTGCCTTGTCGTTCCAGTCTCGATTCTTGTTGCCAAAGCCATCGGGTGAGACTTCACGAGTCGTGAGCAAGATGTGTGCATGTGGGTTTTCGTCATGAGCGTGATGAATCGCCAAATCAGCAATCATGCCGTGCTTTACGAACTCATCATCGATAAATTCTTTGACCAAATCACAGCGCTCGGAAGGCGAAAGTTCGAGCGGCAACGCCACTTCAACTTCACGACACACTTGGGAGTCTTTGCGTTTTTCAACTCGCTCAACTTCGTTCCAGAGTACTGAGCGATCTTGCATCCAAGATGGTGCGTTTTGGGGTGTCATGATTTCGGTATGATCAATTCCGCTTTTACGTGTGTAGTCATGTACGAGACCGATACGCTCATCCACAATTTTTGTACCTGATCGATAGGCAGCAGCACCTGTTGCTGATCGTCCTTGGGATCGACTAATGATCTTGACGTTGCAGTGATAGATCGCCACAGTATTCACTCATGCAGGGGCCAAAAGAAGGCAAAAAATTATGAGGCTCTGCAGGACGCACACATCGGTACGATGTATAAGTGCGCTCTTCATACGCCAGAGGGGCTTTGCTTCTGCTCGATCATACAAACGGTTTTACCAGAAATAAAGGATGCTACATGGCCACTTCAAAACTCGACCAGCTCACAAAAAAACGCCAACAGCTCAACGCTCAGATTCAAGCCATCAAATCAAAAGAGGCCATCCAAAAGCGAAAAGAGGACACAAGACGAAAAGTGCTCATAGGTGGTGTTGTGATGAAGCTTCTACGAACCGGTGAAATGCCCCAAGATCGTATAACAAAGATGCTCGACAAGCATTTAGAGAAGGACGCTGATAGAGCTTTGTTTGGTCTACCAGAGAATACAAAAAGTGAAGAGAAAGTAACAAGATTAGAGGAAGAACTGATTGGCGCCTAAGCGCCCTTTCTCCCTTAAACAAAGCTTGGGGCAGTGTGTATTTGTAACCAAATAAACTGAGTATGGCTCTACATGTACTGTTCAAGTGTATTGTGTGAAAAATCATGCATTTTAAGTAACAAAGAAAGAGTAAATTATGGGTTTATGTGTATCAAAGCCAGCTGTTATCGAATCGAATAATGTTGCTGTAGAAAGAAATCGAATAGCAGAACTACCAAAAGGTATTTTCATTCAGATAATGTCACTCTCAAGTCCAGCTACTCTAGCAGCAGTTCGTGATGTTTCAGGCATGAAAGAGGCTTTTAAAGGTTTAACAGCGACTGATTTAAACAATATACATGTTCCAAATGATATCAATACACCGGTACAAAAGAATTTAATCGATACAATAAAACCTCTTGTACTTCGAAGGAATGGGAAACTGACACAATTCGGTGCACAGGTTATTTCTCAATCTCCCTATGCAACGTCTAAGGATTTAACATTTTTGGCAAAAAATACAAATTTGTATTTTAGAGCAGCAGTTGCGGGTCACCCCAATGCTCCAGCAGAAGTCTTATCGACACTTTCAAGAGATGCAGATTGGTCGGGTAGAGAAGTAGTTGCGCGTCACCCCAATGCTCCAGCAGAAGTCTTATCGACACTTTCAAGAGATGCAGATTGGTCGGGTAGAGAAGTAGTTGCGCGTCACCCCAATGCTCCAGCAGAAGTCTTATCGACACTTTCAAGAGATGCAGATTGGTCGGGTAGAGAAGTAGTTGCGCGTCACCCCAATGCTCCAGCAGAAGTCTTATCGACACTTTCAAGAGATGCAGATTGGTCGGTTAGAAAAGCAGTTGCGGGTAACCCCAATGCTTCAGTAGAAGTCTTATCGACACTTTCAAGAGATGCAGATTCGTGGGTTAGAAAAGCAGTTGCGGGTAACCCCAATGTTCCAGCAGAAGCCTTATCGACACTTTCAAGAGATGCAAATTCGGATGTTAGAAAAGCAGTTGCGTGGAACCCCAATGCTTCAGTAGAAGTCTTATCGACACTTTCAAGAGATGCAGATCCGTGGGTTAGACCAGCAATTGCGGGTCACCCCAATGCTTCAGTAGAAGTCTTATCGACACTTTCAAGAGATGCAGATTGGTCGGTTAGAAAAGCAGTTGCGGGTCACCCCAATGCTTCAGTAGAAGTCTTATCGACACTTTCAAGAGATGCAGATTGGTCGGGTAGAGAAGTAGTTGCGCGTCACCCCAATGCTCCAGCAGAAGTCTTATCGACACTTTCAAGAGATGCAGATTCGTGGGTTAGAAAAGCAGTTGCGTGGAACCCCAATGCTTCAGTAGAAGTCTTATCGACACTTTCAAGAGATGCAGATCCGTGGGTTAGACCAGCAATTGCGGGTAACCCCAATGCTTCAGTAGAAGTCTTATCGACACTTTCAAGAGATGCAGATTGGTCGGTTAGAAAAGCAGTTGCGCGTCACCCCAATGCTTCAGTAGAAGTCTTATCGACACTTTCAAGAGATGCAGATTGGTCGGGTAGAGAAGTAGTTGCGCGTCACCCCAATGCTCCAGCAGAAGTCTTATCGACACTTTCAAGAGATGCAGATTCGTGGGTTAGAAAAGCAGTTGCG
>Ga0209094_1001539_pt1 | contig 12860 bp, 9 predicted proteins | sample COGITO_mtgs_1004_2_FD_184790 | JGI IMG/M metagenome (GOLD analysis project Ga0209094, IMG submission 184790) | Pelagic marine microbial communities from North Sea - COGITO_mtgs_100430 (SPAdes) (version 2) | ecosystem: Environmental > Aquatic > Marine > Epipelagic ...
GCTCAAAGCCTGAGTCTGTCATTATTCCAGCTGGCACAGTAAGCATTGAGCTGTGGGATCTCATTGAGAACTACCAAGCAGACGGAAGCACCAGCGAGCAAGTACCCGTAGTATCAGATTTATTCCTCCGCAAGTCTACCAACCTAAGCGATATCGGCAATAAACTTATTGCAAGCCAAAATCTGGACCTTGAGGTTGGGGTAGATGTTCAAGCACATAGTGCAGTCCTAGACGCAACCACAGCATCATTTCTATTGGCAGATGAGGCTAAGTTAGACGGAATTGAGGCACTTGCTGACGTAACTGACGCAACGAACATTGCAGCTAGCGGGGGTTATGTAGCTGGGGGAACTGACGTAGCATTAGCAGATGGTGGCACTGGAGCAAGTGACGCGCCTACAGCACGAACAAACCTTGGTGTTGAAATTGGAACAGACGTACAAGCCCACAGCGCAACCTTAGATGCAACGACAGCATCGTTTACTACGGCAGACGAAACCAAGCTTGACGGCATTGAAGCATTGGCTGACGTAACCGACCCAACGAGCATTCTTTCTGCTGGTGGATATATTGCGGGAACAACTGTTGTACCAATTGCTGACGGCGGAACGGGAGCAACAACGGCAGCATTGGCACGAGCGGCACTTGGAGTGCCATCAACATCCGAGGGTCTTTCCGCAATAAACAACCTTTCTGACTTAGACAATGTTGCAACAGCTAGAACAAACCTCGGACTTGGAACCTCCGCTACGACAGCATCGACAGCATACGCAACAGCAGCTCAAGGAATTACGGCGGACAACGCAATTCCAACGTCTGGCATTGGCTTTACCGTTCAAGCATACGATGCTATTTTATCGGCAACAACGGCGTCTTACACCGCAGCAGAGCAAACTAAGCTCTCGCTAATTGAGGACCTTGCTGACGTAACAAGCGAGGCAAATATAGCTGCCAACAATGGCTATGTTGTTGGGGGAAATGATGTTGCTTTGACCGACGGCGGCACTGGGGCATCTGATGCACCGACAGCTCGCACAAACCTAGGCTTCCGAGACAATGTATCTAGCGCGGTTACTGCCGTTGGCGTTACGTCATACACCGTATTGAGTACGGACAGCGTTCTCACGGTAGACGATACTGCGATTGGCGGTAATGTTGCACTTAACTTGCCTAGTGCGGCAACCTTAGGATCTGGGTGGACTCTGGACGTTAAAAAGACTGGATCAACTTATTCCGTTACCGTTGAGCCAGATGGAACAGAAACAATTGATGGAAACTTAACCTTGGCTATAACTGACAAAAATCAGGCAGTTCGATTTGTTTCCAACGGAACTAATTGGGAAATCCTGTCTCCCCACAACGTCAACGGGTGGGCAATTTACGATGACCTAGCCTCTGTCACCACGCCAGCTTCAATAGCAAACACAAAGCACCAGATGACAATTGATGGGCTCGGTCCAGCCAACGAAACAACCTATCTTCCAATTGGCGTAACGTCACTCTGGAACTCAACAACAAATAAAATTACACCAGCAAAACTTGGTGATGCTTACGATATTCGGGTAGACTTTGAGGTTGACGCAACATCCGTCAACGATTACGCCAATTTTATTGTAGACATTGGAACCGATGTTTCACCAAATCCAATTGTCAATCGAAGTATTACATTTCAAAAAACTGGGGTTTCGTCTTTTTCGGTGGGATTTCCAGTTGGCGTAAAGTCAGATTTCATGACAAATGGAGCCAGACTGTTCATTGATACATCTGAAAGCGGAAGCACCATTCAGCTCTCTAATGTAGATTTATTCATTAAACGCGACTTCTCAACATTATAATATGTCAAACCAAGGTACAATTAGACTAAAAGTCACTAACGACGCACCTGCAATTGAAAAGTTGTGGAACGGAAGATTTCGCCTAGAGTTCCTATGCGACAATAATTCACCCAAGACGGACTGGTACTCGGAGAACATATCGTCGATACTGCCAGAGTTCGGAATCCTACAAGACACAAACTTTGGCTCTGGGGTATCGGAAGACTGGGAAGCAATTCCAGCATCCGTCTACCCAGATATGCGCCTTGTTGAGACCGAGTATGTTTATATCCCCTCAATGGGCGACAAGCGCGTTAAGCTCACCTACGAGACGCTCACGGCCTCTTGGGTAGAAGAGAAGGACGAGGATACCGACTACGAGCTAAACGGCTTAAAGAGGGTCTCACGCACCTTCGTTGCCCTTCCAGACACCGCATACGATAAGGTTGTCGGAACCAGCACAATTGACAGCAATGGCACTACCTTGTATCTCGGCAGCTTTAAGATTGAAGAGACTGATGCAAAATGGTCGCTGAGTGAAGTATGGCTTGAGGCTGGAGAGTTGAGCCGCGACGAGAACTCCGAAGATGCCAAGGGGTCTATTAGCATTACTCAAATCGGTGGATGCCCAGCAGCACCAGCGGGCTATGCGGTTGTCAACGAAAGCAAAAACAACACACAAGGCTTTGAAACCTGCTCACGCACATTCTACAAGGATGATTCAGAATTATCTCGCAGCAATGATTATGTTGGCTCTCAACTGGCAGAAAGTATTGAGGTATTTAGTCCGACATCAGCCCCATCCCCAAGCAACGGATCGGCTGTACTTGGGGGCAAGTCCACATCAAACGTAGATGGTATTCCAACAATTCGATACACATTCCTCGTCCCGTCGGTTCTAAGCGAGTCAAGTGACAGGGTTGGATCACAGTTGGCGATTACCGTAGAAGCATTCAACGAAGTCCCGCCAACGCCAGCAGGTTACATTCTTGCAAATACACAAGCTTCTGAGGTCGAAGGGATTGTTACAAATCGCTACACTTTCTTAAAGCCAAGCATCCTCAGTCAATCAGAGGATAAAGTTGGTTCACAGCTTGCAATTACTATAGAAGCTTTTGAGGAGACACCAGCAACACCAGCAGGCTATGTAATTGCAAATACACGGGTGTCCGACGTAGAGGGCATACCGACAACTCGCTATACGTTCCTTAAACCGAGTATCCTAAGTAAATCTTCGGATAAGATCGGGTCGCAACTTGCTATTACTGTTGAGGCATTTGGAGAAATACCCGCAACACCAGCTGGGTACGTCCTGGCCAGTGAACAGGTATCAGACTTCGAGGGGATCAGCACCAAGCGTTTTACCTTCCTAAAGCCGTCAATACTTAGTCTGGTTCAAGAGTTCACTGGCGGAAAGACCGTTGTTGCGATTGAGGCGTTCGCAAAGACAGAGGCTGAGGTAGATGCAGCGATTGCTGCAATTACAAGCAACCACTTGCTGGTATCTCAAGTAGAATCCGACTTTGAGGGGATCAAAACGACTAAATTCAATTACGAAATTGATGCAATTGAGATTGTTAGCTCCCCGTCGAGTGGTCTTTTGTCAATTAAAGAGGCGGAATTATCAATAAATAACCTTACTCGCGGAGTTATTGGATCAAGCACTAAGTCATATGAGGGCAAAACCTTGTATCTTGGCGAGGAGACGATAGATAACAATAATGCGATTAAGACTAGAACCCGCGTTTGGCTTGAAGCTGGCATTTTAAGTGAATCCGAGCCAGCGGTAGGTCAAGACTTCCTTCGCCAAAAGTCAATTACGTGGCAAGGTGCTCAGGGTAGCGACCCATCTGGATTTACGTTTGCTGGTAAAACAATCCAGAATGTTGGTGGCTTCCAGACTATCACAGCCCAGTATTATAATTCTAACGATTTGAGTGGGGCAAGGACCTTCACCTATCAGACAACACAGGCATTTACAATCCCAGGTACGGTTACAACATCAGTAAGGAGTCCTGGCGGTGGATTTTCCAACCTAATGCTTGTTGTGACACCTCCAGTCTCGACACTTTGCAGGGGGACGGTAACAATATCTTATTCCACAAACGGCTACGTGGCACTGCCCGCGAACTTCTACCAACAAACGGGTGGCGTAAACGTAAGGATTGAGGGAATCGGTTACTACTACCGACCATTTGCCAGCACATCCAGTTACTCAAATCACATTAGACTTAACAGCGGAGCAAGTTCTTCCTCAATGATTCAGGGGAATCCCCTATACGCTTACACATCTGGCAGGATCAGCATTAGTGGAACGATGGACGATCCCGCTGGTAAAACAAAAACTGTGAGCATCAAAAGCACTCCAGTGTTTAGGTTGGATGGCACTCGGTATTTTAAACACGAACAGGTAGAACTTGAAATCCCAAGTAGAACGGTATGATGAACCAAGAGCCAGACTTTGGCAGTTTAATGCCCGACACATTTACGGATCTTGGCAATACTTCGTATGGAGCTGCCATTGATGACTATCAGGCACAGATGGATGACTTTGATTTAAAGGGTCCAAATGCTCAGTTCATAGCATCCAACGCAAATTACGACGAGGAGGGTTCTCGGGGCGGATGCTGTCAAGCCCTTGAAGCTGCCTTGGAGAAAATTGACTGCCTAACGGACATTGTTTTGCCAGAACAATTGAATGGATCTAGCTCTTGGACACACTCCGCATCATCATTTAAGCCAGCCAACCCCCCCTTTGATCCAATCGCTTGCTCGGCTTCCATTACAAGCGCCATAAGCGCACAGGCCGTCGGAATAAACGGACCAAACGTCACTATTGAATGGACCAGAGTAAATAATGATCCAGATTGCCAAGCCAGTGGGTCAATTAATTGGATTATATCACCTAACCGAAACGGCACTCCAAATTACAGACCATCCTGGAGTGGAGCCAGGGGAGACACCACAGTGGTCAATAAAGATTATACTACTGGAACGTATTATATTTATGCTTACGGAGTTAATTTGGACAACAACCAAATTATTGAGCAGTACCAATACAAGGGAACTCTTAAAGTCAGCACGTCAATGGAAGGCGAGCCTCCAGTTCTTACGCCGAATATTCAAAGGTCATTTGAGGTCACAAATACCGTCGTGGAGGGCGAAGATCTACCTTGCGACGTAACAGAACCAGAACCAGAACCAGAAGTTTAATATGAGAATCGGAAAATACACGGTAAATACCAAGACAGGACTTGGCGACAAGGTTCACGCAATTGCCCATCCAATAGCCAAGGCAATCGACAAGACCGTCGGAACCAAGATCAGTACGTGCAGTGCTTGTGCCAAGCGCAGAGAGAAACTAAACAACCTTTTCAACAAAGACACTTGACTTCGTAGTTATACTGAAGCTCAGAACCAATAACAGACAAATATTATGGCAGTAACAGAATTTTTAGACGCAGTTGACAAAAAGAAGAAAGCGGAGGAAGCGGCAGCAGCTGCTGCTTTTGTTTCGGCAGAGGTAGCTCCAGTGGCAGCAACACCAAGCGTGTTCGGAACAGCCGCACCAGTTGCTCCCGTATCGGACACGACAGGTCAAGTTGAGATTCAAAGCCCGTTCTCGCAAGCAGCAGCACCCAACCCAATGGCGGCAGCGGTTGACCCGATGGCACAGCCAGACGTGTCAGCGGCAGCACCCGCCGTTCAAGCACCAGCAGTACAAGCAGAGACACCGTTATCCCAGCCAACTGAATCTGGGCGGAGACTTTCTCGTGGAGTGGGATCTGCCGTGGATGCCGTTGCTGGCGCGGGTCTTGCCGCAATGGATGCTGGAGGTAATTTTGTAAACTCCAGTTCTGACGCTGTTGCTGATCTAATTAGTCAGTCAACTGGTGGCATTGTAAACCTACGGTCATCTCCAGAATTTGGTCAAGCATCAACAAGCACTGCTGGCGCTCCAATTACCGACGCTTCACAGTTACGCGCATTTATGTCTGGCCTAAACGAACAGGCCCCAGTTCAAGCACCAGCCCAAGCGTCAGCTACAGCAACACCAGTAGTTGAAGCGGAAACACCAGTGCCAGTAGCCGACCTCTCGGTCAACGGGACAGACGTCGCAACACCAGAGGCTATTGCCGAGGCGGGTCAAGTAGCACCAGCGGCAGTAGCACCACAAACCCCAACAGCGGGTTCTGGCGGGATGATTACACGTGACTCTACGGGTGAAAGCTTCATTGGCGGAAGTCAAGTTGCTGCAACACCAGAGGAAGTCTCAGCTTACAATGCTACATCTAGCGAAAGAATGGCGGCGGCGAACACAGATGCAGCAGCAGCGGAGAGAATGCGCTACAATGCACCAACAATCGCAGAAGCAACGGGCGCAGGTCAAACTCCAACACCACGCGCTCCAGTACGTCAATCAACTAAAGAGCGTGACAGATCGGAGAAACAACGCGCCCAAACGCTTCGCAAGGAAGGTCAACGCAGCATTGAAGACCAAATGCGTGAGTTTAATCGTGAGCCACATTCGATGAAAGAACGTGCGGCAGAAAAAGCAAGACTTCAAGGCGAGCTAAATGCTAGTCTTAAAGAGGATCGCGACTACAACCGAGCGACAACAGAGGCAAACTTTGCCAATGAAACCGCAGCGTATAACCGAAACACTCTCACGGCAGCTCAACGAGCCACCACTGATTTAGCCTCTGGCAAGCAAACCGCAACTGAATTAAAGGCGAATCTAATTAGGCAAGCAAACCCAAATCTACCAGAAGCAGAGATTGCAGCAATTACCAGCGGATCGGTCCGCGTTGTTCAAAACCCTTCGACTGGAGAGACAACTCTATTAAACCTTGCGACTGGCGCATCCAAAAAGGTTAATACTGGCCAAGAAACTGGGCTAAACTTTGACGTAGCTGCTCCAGAGAACACGCTATTTAGTCGAGCGGGCGAATATACTGGTGCGGTTGAAGCAGCCAAACGAAAAGGGCAGGGAATTACTGGTCAGTTTGGTGTTGATATTGCAACAGATGCCTCTATTGGTGCTGCTCAGGACTTTGAGACTGCGCAAAACGAATTGGTACGTGCGTTCCGAGACAGCGCAAGATACTCGGCAACAGAGGCAAACCAGTTAAAGAAAGAGCTTAACATCGCGCTCAGTCCATTTGAAGATCCCAAGACGGCTGAAGCAAAGCTGCGAAGCATCGACAAGTCGTTGGATCGACGGTATAAAAACGAGGAAGCCGTGGCACTTGACGAAAATGAATCAATAGCAAAACGCGAAGATGCTAGGTCGAGAGCAAGGGCGATCTCACAGTTTAGAGCGACACTTGGGGTTCCAGCGGAAGACGCAAAGCCAGTAGGGAACGGCAATGTCCCAGCGAACATAGATGCAGGTGACTGGGAATACATGACTGAAGAACAACGCAAATTATTCAACTAATATGGAAGAATTTACACTAGAACAGAAGCAAGCAATTGCAATCGCTCAAGCTCAACGAAAACGAGCTACGGCAGAAGCTACCCCAGATGCACCAGCAGAGGCCGCAGCAGAAGGTCCAGGTGGTGGCATGAGCTTTTTCAATAAGGCACTTGCCCAAACATTTGGAGCACCAGTTGATCTTATTTCGGCTGGGCTAGAGAAAGTTGGTGTTCAAGCCCCAGAGGGTGGTGCATTCGGCGGGTCTGAAAGCATTCGACGTGGGCTAGCAAACATTGGCGCACCTACACCAGATCGAGATCCAGAGGGCTATTTGGAGAACATCGGTCAAGTTGGCGGCGAGGTTGCCTCAATGATGATACCAATTGCAAAGGGCGCTCAAGTACTGTCTAAAGGCACTGGAACTGCTGCTCGTGTGGCTCAAGCAATGAACAAGCCAATGACCAGCATTCCTGGAGCATTAGGTGCTGCTGGAGTTGAGGGTGGCGGTGTTGTTGGAGCTGGTATAGCTAGGGATGTTGCCAAAGAGCAAGAGGTTGGTAGCGGTGCTGCACTGGGGCTGGAGGTTGCTGGTGGTTTACTGGGCGGGTTTGCTGGAAGCGCACCAATCACTAGGGGAATCAAGGCCATTAGCGCTAGAACATTTGCCCCATTCTCTGAAGCTGGCTCCTTTGAGCGAGCGTCCATGCGAGCCAGAGAAATTGTTGACAACCCAGAGCTTGCCGCTAGGAACATTGAAGACCTCAAGGGGAGTACACTTCAGCCATCTGCAAAGAGTCAAGATCCTGGACTTATGCAGCTTGAGCAAACCGTGGCGGCCAGTGATCCTGCGCTTGGCACTCGGATGGATAAGAAAACATCGGACACCATTCAAGGTTTAGTTTCTCAGATTAGAGAATCTGGCACGGTCACTGGAACCAAGAACTTCCTGAAGTCCCGACGCACTCGACTCAAAAAGGCAATCGATGCTCGCGTCGAAATAGCTGGAGAAGAGGCGAGAAGGGCCATTGAGGACATGGGTGACGTTGCAACGGAAGCCGACATTAGCATTAAGCAAAGGGAGTCACTAGAGTCGGCGCTTGCAGATGCTAGGGTTCAAGAAGACTTAATATGGCAAGCAGTGCCAGATGAGGCAAAGGTCCCAACTGGCGGCGTAAGGAATCAATACAAAAAGCTTAGCAGGGAACTCTCGCAGGCTCAGTCGGATGATATGCCAGCGGAAGCCAAGAAGCTACTAGGCGGAGAGGACAGTGCGGTTCAAGTGGAAAGTGGCGTTGTTGGGCTAGACGGTCAACCTATCATGGTTGATGACATTCTAACAAATCGACGTGGATTTTCAAATGTCGAGACAATACGAGAGCTAGATGGACTATACAAGCGACTCGGAGAAACCGCACGTCAAGCTCGACAAGCAAGCCAGAACAACAAGGCTCGCATTGCAGAGTCTTTGCGTGAAGCAATTCTGGTAGACATGGGCAAGGTCAAGGGTGGCGCAAAAGATTCAGTTGATGCCGCTCGAGCCTTCTCCAAGGACTTAAACGAAAAGTTTAGTAATGGAACCGTTGGCAAGATTCTCGGCACAGCTAAAGGCTCGAAGGGCATTGACCCAGAGCTTACGCTAGGTGCTGGGGTAGGCCAAGGCGGGATCAAGGGGCAGCTTGCCACTAGGGAAATCGCCAAAGCCACTGGCGAGGACATCTCCCAGTTATCTTCAGTCCAAGAGTTTATCAAGCGCCGATTCCTTGACGCTACTATGGAGGACGGGCGAATTAACCCCACCAAGGCTAGGAGCTACATTGACTCAAACGCCGAGCTGCTTGACACCTATCCGCAGCTTCGCGATCAGTTTAATTCGGCTCGCACAGCAGAGGACGTTAATCGCAGACTTACCAAATCTGCGGACGCACTTCGCAAGCGCCTAGATCAATCCAGCGTGTCAGCCACAGCAAAGCTCCTGAATGCCCCAGTAGATCAAGAGATGAAGGCTATCTTCAGATCTGCAAATCCAGATCAATCCATGCAAGGCATTGTTAATGCAGCTCGTAAAGACAAAAGCGGCGAGGCAATGAAGGGCTTACGGGCTGGAGTTTCCGAATACTTGATTGATGACATGACATCGGCAAGCAAATTTGATATCGGTAATCAGAAAACCGTCCTCGGGTCAAAGCTAAAGTCACAGCTGACCAACGAAAACACAAGGGCAGCAATGTCGAAGGTTTTCAGTAAAAGGGAAATGGCGAACTGGGATAAGGTCGCAGATCAGCTTGTTATTGCTCAAAGGCAGTCGGCAAAGGGTGGTCGCCCACTAGATTACATTATCAATGACCGCTCATCGTTCATCTTGAATACGGCGGCTCGCATTGGCGGTGCTAGAATAGGCAGCAAGCTTGCTGCTGGATCTGGCGCTGGTGGATCAATCCAGAGTGCTGGTATCGGGTCTAAGTTTGCCAAGGATGTGATGAAGAAGCTCACTGCGGATAAAGCCAAGCAACTGCTAATTGATGCGGTGACAACGGACGAGGAGCTTCTGATCAGATTGTTACAGCCAAGGAGCAAGAAGAACGACGTAAAGCTCGGGAGGACACTAAATAAATATATGATCAACAATGGTCGTCGATTATTCGAGGAAGACGAGGAACAGCCCCCAGAGGCCCTACAAGCCCCTCTGTAGTATTACTGGACACCTACCCCTCGCAAGTAATTCAAAGCCCGTGTAGGGCATCTCAGGCTCTTAAACGATGCCACTAGCAACATATTCCTAGGTATGCAGACAGCAAAGCCCTTCCCGTTTTTAACAGGAAGGGCTTTTGCTTGTGCCTATGTTTTTTAAAGTTTAACTGTAATGCTCTGGGAAGTTTAAGCCCTGCAAAGGAAACCCTTGACTGAATGCGTATGCGTCCCTAGCGATGGCAGCTTCGCGTTCGGTGTCGAAGGAGCCGATGTTTTTTGTCTTGCCGTCGATCTTGCATTGAGCCCTCCACTTCTCACCTCGCTTATCCCAGCTAACACCTCGATAGATCGATGAACAGCCCTCAATCTTTTTCTTATGTGCTTGGTGGTTACTTGAGCCGGTAGCCATGCGGAGATTACTGATGTCATTATTTGTCCCGTTTCCATCAATATGGTCCACATCTGGTAGGTCGTAGAAGTCATCAAGGAACGCCAGCGCAATAACCCGATGCACTAGATACTTCTTGCTGCCAATTCTGACCGACAGATAGCCCGTGCCATTATCGCCGCCAAATGTCTGCTTGGTCGCCTTATAATACGGCTTCGTGATAGATCCGTCGGAATGGACTGTGATGCTTATGTCGTTGATAGTGATGTCTTTTGATGTCATGATTTATATCTTACATTATTTGGGTTGATCTGTCAAGTAGTCTTTGTTTTATATCAACAAAGCCCCAGACTCGAATTGAGCTGGGGCTTTTGCTTACCTAAACACAAAAAAGCCAGCCTCCGAAGAGACTGGCTTTAACACAACACGTGGCAACCAAACCACTACTATGAATGAAATTTTAAAGGGAGTTGAGAATATCAGCGATAATATCGTCTAACTCTTCCTCGGATGGAATATGGGCAGCTACCGAATCTGGATGAAAGCCAACACCGACTAAAGCGGCTCGCACCATCTCAGTGGCTTGAGTGATATTAACGTCGCCCTCTGCGGACTCGATACTTACTTCGTAATCTGGATCTGTAATTGTAATTTTCATAATAATTTTGATTGATAATTCGTGCTACTCGGTGAGTATACACTACTTTTTGCCAACTGTCAAGGGGTTCTGACAGTTGGCGCTTCTTTTTATTCGACTACAGGAACATTGGCTCCACTTGAGCGAGCTTGCTGCTGTAGACAACACCGCAACCGACGATAGGCTTGTTACTGTAGACCTTGCCGTATGCCATTGCTGGGTTAGTATGGTCAACACCGCAGCCCACTTGCATTCCGAAGATGCAGTCATTTTGGTTAGCGTGATATACGACACCAGCTTGTGCGTGTAAGTGACCCTGGACGACCGATTTGAACTCAGAAATGGCGTTCTTGTGCGCTGCCATTGCTCCTCCCTTTCCCTTGTCACCGTGGCGGTAAACTACATCGTCAATAACTAAGTCTGCGTAGCGAGGGTGGATAGTCCACCCGTCGAGTCCCCAGAGTTCCTCAAACTGCACCATCACCTCATCGGGGAGGCCGATCATGCGAGCCTTACGGGCAGGGAGCGCACTGTGGTTGCCAATCATGTAGTCAACCTTCGGGAACGCCTTGTGGAGCTTCTGAACCTGCTTGTATGCCTTTTTAAACTCCTCCGCTGGGGATGGCATTGATGGATTCTTCTCGTGGAAGCTGATGCTGTTCCAGTCCACTAAATCTCCGATATGCACAACGCGACCGCAGCCATGTTTCTTGTGGATCTTCTTGAGGAACGGGATATAGCCGTCTAGCATGGCTGGGCAGTGAGTGTCTCCGATTACGAGTACTGGCTTATTTTTTTTCATAGTGTTTTGTCTTTTTTCTGTTAGTAGGAAAGTGTTGCGCCGTCGGCAAGATAGCCAGCGAGTTCGATGTCTGTCGTTAAGAAGCTACGGCCTTCGGGTGTTGCCCAGTGGAGCAGCCACTCGTCTTCGCCACAGCTTCCGTCCTCAGTGAGAAACTCAATGTCTTCGAGTGTTAGATTGAGCCCGAGACCCTTTAGTGTTGTGCCTTTTGGATAGTTCATAGTGTATTATTGGTTGGTGATTTGGTAGTATATCAGATTTAAGCGAACTTGGCAATGGGTTTCTTGTAACCGTATGCAATTAAACGCTTGCGGATCTGGGAGTAAGAGATTTCGCGCTCGATAGAAACTTGCCGCATGGTCTTTCCGCTTTGGATTTTAGCCCAATCTTCGGCCGTCTCTTTTCTTGGGTCTCTGCCCTCTAGCTTTGGTTTGAATTTAATCTCATCAACTTCTTCGACAGCTTCCATCATGCGGATAATGTCGGATTGCTTGGATTGAAGATAATTGAAAAGTGATGTAATTTCTTGAGGTTGTGTCATATTGGTTGTGGTTGGTTGTTAAGCGTAGTTCTCGGGGAAGTTGAGACCTTCGAGCGGAAAGCCTTGGGAGAATGCATATTTATCCCTAGCTACGGCAGCTTCGTGTTCGTCATCGAATGAGCCTAGGTGCGTGAACTTGCCGTTGAATCTGCATCGAGCGTGCCACTTCTTGCTCCGTTTATTCCAAGTCACGCCGCGATACTGGGAACTGCTCCCTTTTCTCTTAGTCAGATGTGCCATTTGCTGAAACTGAATCGTTGCCATGCGTAGATTGCTGATGTCGTTGTTTGTCTTGTTGCCATCAATATGATCAACACTTGGATAATCGGAGAAGTCAGATAAGAATGCTTGGGCGGCGATGCGGTGCACGTGGAACATCTTGCCGCCAATGTCGATCAACATATAACCGTTCCCATCCTTATAGCCGAACGTTCGCTTGGTTCTTTTTCTGTGGAATGGTTTAGTGATTGAGCCGTCGGAATTGACGGTGATTTCGACATTATTTACTGTGATTTGTTTTGATTTCATTATATTGGTTGTGGTTGTTGTGCTGTGATGCCCATTGCTGGGG
>Ga0209094_1001573_pt1 | contig 12727 bp, 12 predicted proteins | sample COGITO_mtgs_1004_2_FD_184790 | JGI IMG/M metagenome (GOLD analysis project Ga0209094, IMG submission 184790) | Pelagic marine microbial communities from North Sea - COGITO_mtgs_100430 (SPAdes) (version 2) | ecosystem: Environmental > Aquatic > Marine > Epipelagic ...
TGAAGTGCGAGCCGCGCCTTCCGCTGACCACCGGGAAAGGTTCGTGATGGTAACAACGAAGTCAGCTGCAATAACGCCTGCCGTCGTTAACGTACCTGTGTTAGGGGGCGTGTCAACTATTATGTAGTCAAATTCCTGGCGAGCTTGGTCCAGTAGCCGACCTAAGGCTTTACTACCACCGATGGTTGTAGCCAGTGGTACAACGAGTTCGCCCATCTCCACTCCCCCAGTCAGGCCGAAGACTTCACCAGCGAACATCGACCATTCAGAATCGGCCACTGTGCGGCGCGGGTCTGTAAGTGCCTCACCCAGCAGGGTTGAAAGTGGCGTACCTTCGCGTGCGCAAGTCACACCTCGGGAAGCATTAGATTGTGGATCCATGTCAATGAAAGCTACGGATTTGCCGCATGAAGCCCAGTAGGAAGCCAAACCTAGAGTCAGCGTGGTTTTGCCCACGCCACCTTTTTGGGTCGCAACAGTAATCACACTCACGCCAGTAACTTTAGCAACATCTGTACCAGGAGAGACGTACGACACGCAGGCGATTTACTAGCCACTGTTACAGCATTACAACATTACAACATTACTGCATGGCTGCTAGCGGCCGTTTAAGCAGGCTCACACCCATAGGCCATTACAGCATTACTGCATTACAGCATTACAGCGTTACTGCATTACAGCGTTACTGCACGCCAGTTAGATGCTCAGCTAACAGATTACGAGTTACGTATGCATGGCCGGAGGCTGCTTTGCCAACTTGTTTTTTTGTTAGGGAACTAAAGCGCTAGCACGAGATACAACTTTACTGTTTTGTTACAAAAAAAGTTTAGTGAAAGTAGTGACATGCGCAGGGTTTTAAGCACAGTTACAGATAGTTCACAACTATGCAGATAGTTCACAAACCCTAACGAGAGGCAACAAAATGGCATGCAGGTACAAGACAGCAGTAACAACGAGTTTGGCCCTTTACCGGGCAAATTCAGGACGCAACCTATCCAAGGAAGAATGGCATACCTTAAGGGATGAAGCTTCCCGTGATGCTGAAGCACGCGGTTCGCGGCTTTCCCGTAGGAAGCTCTCTGAGGTTAAACTAAAAGAACTGTGTGAGATGCTCGCCGAGCATTTCAAACTAGACGATGAGCAGAAGATATCTCTGAATAGCTCGCTGCAGGCCGGAACTGTGACGGAAAGTCAGTTTTCTACTTTCGAAGTCATGGTTAACAAAATCAAAGCAGGGGAGAGCGTTGGTCATAAGACCCGCACAACAATGCTCTCCGACACTTTCACTAACAACGACCTACTGGACCACGCTGGGTTCTTCACCTACGACGAGAACGGTGACCGTGTAGCTCGACCACACCGCTCGGTGGAATCTGACACGTTACCGTCGGTGCCTAAGGGCACACCCTCGTATGAGCTCGTTGAGGCTACAAGAACCTGGCTAGGTTCCCGTGAGGTCAGCAGAGCCTTCGCTGGTGACATTGGCTTGATGATTACTTTGCCAGATACCCACGACCGTTCGTTCGCTGTGCGCATGGCTAAAAGGCGAGGTAAAGAACCAGCCTCGTTCACGGTCTTGGTTACAGATGAGTCCCATAAAGCTAAGGGCTTCGACCAGCACATAGCCACTGGCAAGCTGACCAGTGTTCAGGCGGTCACCGAGTTCATGCATAGGTATGCACCCTTTTCCGACAAAAGTCTGAAAGCCGCGGCGTAAAAGTAAATCAGCCCCTCACTTTGACCGGTGGGGGGCTGATTTACGTTTAACGTGGACATTAAAAAAAGAGCCGATAGTACTAGTAGGAGGTAACCGCAGAGAGGTAGGGATGACTATTCGAGTAGCTAGCACAAGAGCATTCACCGTTATAGAGCTCATTGTGTCTATAGTAATTCTGGGAATTTTAAGTGCCACAGCTGTCACCGGACTCAATTACTCTGCGCAAAAAAGTAGCGAAGCTGCAGCTATCGCCAGCGCCGAGAATATCGTTAAGCGCTACCATGTTCAGTCGGTAGCTACCCAGCAGGCTATAGATATCAACTCTTTCGGGGACGACTTCAACTTCGTGTACGCCTGGGACGGTGTAGGTACCGGCGCTGCTATCGAAAATTATGCTATTGCTAAAAGCAGAGGGCTCATCGCTGAGCTGAGAACTGCAGGGGTCGTTGAGGTTTTTCTATACCTCGCAACCGGCAACGACAGCATCGTACATAAGGGCACGGACTTTTTCACACCAGGAAACGTTATCTTGATTGTGGAAGCGCGAGTCGGTGAGCGATGCTACTCAAACTTAGGTCCGCAAGGTCGGGCAGTCGGGCAGCAGGGTGAGCAGGTTCGTTGCCCAGTGCCCGATGGGATTTTGCTCATTGGTCCTGGAGTAGCTGATACAGACTCTGGACCGGACCCCGCTACTACGTTTGTGTGCCACACTAAAGAAGACGGTACAGAGGAGACTCTAAATGTTGAGCAGGAGCTAGCTGATGCCTACATAGCTACCGGTGATGTAGCGGGGGAGTGCGTTACCCCCCTCGAGGACCAACCCAACATCCCTGCCGTTAACGTGTACGAGCAGACGATATTTATGAGCGGTTCAGCATCCTTTACTAACAACTTCACTCTTATAGGCGACGGTTCAGGGTCAGCGAGCGTGTATGTCGGGGGTGACTTTGCTTGCAACTCAAATACAAGCATTGACGGGACCATCGTTACACGCGGGTCCGCCTCGTTAACCAACAGTTGTGCGGTGCACGGTGTCTGGGCTGGCGGGGATGTGAGCACTAGCACTAATGGGGTGACGGTAGTTGGCGACATTGTCAGCTCCGGCGGGGATTTCATCGTAGGTAACTCCGGCATTAGCGTTGACGACATTTGGGTAAACGGTGTGTTAAACATTAGCGACGGCGGGACAATCACCCGCGACATGCTAATTGAGAACGCCACGGACATTCCCGTTCCCCCGGTTGTGGCCTTGCCGGTTTACCGTTACAACGCCTCAGACTGGGCAGGGTGGCAGGTACGCGACTGGAGTGAGTACACCAGGGGTCAGGCACAAGCTAACGGGGCTCCATCTTGGGCTTGGAGTGCTAACGAAGACATGTGCGATATATCGGGAGCAAGCTACTCTCTGAGCGGTAAGTGGGATTCACCTTCGGTACCCACCGTGATGGACGCTAGGGGTTGCCGCACTCTGGATTTCAACGGTAGTGCTGGTACTTTAAATGTTAACTTGTACGCGGACCTAACAATTATTGTTGAGGACTTCTCGCATACAGGTACTCTTAATGTCCGCAGCGGTGACGGAAACGATTACGATATTCGCTTCGTCTCCCCCTACACCTCCGGGTCCGATACTTGCGGTCGGAAAGCGGGAGGGTCTATTCGGTTCTCTGCCGGCGGTGTTTTCGTTGAACCTAGTGTGAGCATGCTTCTTTACGCGCCAGATAATATCTTCCTTACAAATGGCATGAACTTCTCAGGTCAGGTGTACGGGTGCTCTATGAACTTAGCTAATGATGTGACACTCGCTTACAAGCAGGTTGGTTTACCCGGCTGGAATTAGCCCAGGTAGCTGTCTCACCCCTATTTTAGGTAAGGGGCAATCTCCGCCAGTATCGCCGCTTTTGGTTTGGCACCCACAATGGAATGTACTGGTCGACCTTTTTCAAAAACCAGAATTGTCGGTATGGAAGTGATCGCGTACATAGCTGCTGTGGTGGGGTTCTCATCCACGTTTAGTTTTAAAATGCGTATGCCTTCAGTGGCCGAGATGTCTTCGAGTATGGGCGCTACTTTCAGACAGGGTCCACACCATGGGGCCCAGAAGTCAACAAGTACTGGCTGCTCGCTAGCTAGTACTTCCTCTGCAAAGTTTGCGTCTGTGGCTTTACCCAGTTCGGTCATTTGGACGGCTCCGTGGGTTGTGTTCCGGGGTTGGTGTCAGTACCTGGCGCTACTTTCTTAGCGAAGGCTGGGGCAACTGGTGCGGGCTTGGTAGCTGTTTCCTTGGCTGGGGCTTTCTTGGCTGGGGCTTTCTTGGCTGGGGCTTTCTTGGCTGGGGCTTTCTTAGCGGGCGCCTTCACAGCTGGTGCTTTCTCGGCTGCATCTTCTTGTGGCTTGTCAGAGGAAACGATCTTTTCGGCCTTCACCGCTACAGCCTCAACAACTTCTACGGCTGACTCAACAGCTTCTTCAACTTTCTTTGTGATGGGCTCCTTAGCGGGTGTCTCCTTAGCGGGCGCCTTCACAGCGGGTGCTGTCTTAGCTGGTGCCTTCTTAGCCGGGGCCTTCACAGCTGGTGCTACCTTGGCTGCATCTTCTCGTGCCTTGTCAGAGGAAACGATCTTTTCGGCCTTCACCGCTACACCTTCAACAACTTCTACGGCTGACTTAACAGCTCCTTCAACTTTCTTTGTGATGGGCTCCTTAGCGGGTTCTGGTTTATCAGCCGCCTTTTTCTCCTGGTCTTTAAGCCCCGCTAATCTGTTATGCAAGTCGTCGCATCCAACCTGAAAGACCCTTACTAGCGCTTCACGGTAGGTGATCATGGATTTCAGCTGGGCTTGGTCTTTGTCTCCGGGTAGCAGTTCATTGAAGAACCCGACTGCTTGGCTCACGGCTTCTTTCACCTGGTCGGGTAGGTTGCTGGCTTTGTCTCGGACATTCATTTAATTTATTCCTTAGGGTTTAGGGTTTGTGAGTACTACCGTCCGTGGTTACCAAAGCTAAGCAAGGGTTTACTTGGGTGGGAATCGGGCAATATCGCGACTGTGGGCTCGCTGTGTAGTGCCCTCTACATTCTGTGGCACATACATGTAAACGCTGGCTGAGGGGCCCCTGTGCTCGTTGTAGGGGTGCGTGTAGGGCTGGACCTGAAATAAAGAACCCCCCGAGAAAATCTCGGGGGGTTCTGAGTGCTTAATTAAGTATTAAGCGGTTATTAATTACGGTGTGGCACAAACGATGTCGCCGGAGATTTGTCCGGTTCCCGTGTTCGTCAAGCCTTCGCACTCGAGGCCATCAATGGTTGCCGTAACAACGCCGCTGGCGACTGCGAAAGCTTCTACATTGTCAGGCATGTCGGCTGCATAGCCAACTGCTGGCGCGAACGTGTCAGTCACAGCATCGTATACGACGTCAACTGATACTGCTTGGTTGAGTGCTGAGTCAGCTTGGACCAACTTGCCAATTTGGCTGTAGGTGGATTCTGCTGCGGACTCGTTTGCACCTGCGATGAAGGAGTTGTACGAAACAGCGGCAACAGCGGCAAGAATACCGATGATGACGATGACAACGATGAGCTCGATCAAGGTGAAGGCACGCTTGCCCTGGGCTGCCCGGCGGGCCTTTACTGTGGAGAGTGTCACTTTAATACTTCCTTTCGGTTGAGATCTCTAACCTCTGGTCGAAGTGACTCGAATCAAAGGAGCAACTTATTGTCGCTAGAATTTATTGTGCAGGCCCCCTCTAAGTACGCAAGTAGGTTACGGAAACTATTTAAAATTAGTTTGATACAGAAACGCGACAGGTAAAAAAGTCGTGTGTTACCAACGTATGAGGCTAATTAGTGCGATTGTGACAATTCGGAGCTTTCGCCTATTCAGCTGTCACAGGTAAGGCAGGTAGGTAACTCCAGTATCATTTCGCCCATGGTAGAACTGCTGCTCGTTGATGACCACCCCATCTGGCGAGACGCTCTGAAATTAGTTCTGGTGCGGGGTGGCTATGAGGTAGCACATCAGGCCAAAAGCCTGGCTGAAGCTAGAGCAGTGTTAAACAACCACGCCGGTTTTGACCTCGTCATCTCGGATTTGCAGCTACCCGACGGAACTGGGGAAGAGTTGTTAGCTGAGGTGAAACCCGTAGTAATAGTGTCAGCAGATGAAAGACCAAGTACCGTGAGACGGTGTATGCGTGCTGGAGCTGTAGGTTACATACCTAAATCTGCTCCCCCGGCTGATGTGCTGGCCGTCTTAGAAGATGCTTTGTCAGGTAAAGTCCGAATATCGGCAAGTCTGGCCGTCGCGCTGGTTAACTACGAAATAGACAACCCTGAAGTGATATTAACTCCACGTGAGTGGGATGTGCTCACCATGTTGAGAGACGGTAGTACCAGCACTCGTCAGATAGCTAAGGCGCTGTTCATCACCGAGCGGACCGTGAAAGCACATATGGCTAGCATCTTTGAAAAAAGTGATGTGACCAACCGCGCTGGTATACTGGTAGAAGATTCTAAAGGGCGGTATTCGAAAGCGTGAGTGCTACCAGGTTAAAACCGGGCGCTTATCCTTGTCTTTAAATCCACCGACAGTAATTACTATGAAATCGATGAAAGCCCATATTCCAAACCCGCCAAGTGTTAAAAACATTAAAATTCCGGTTCCGATCTTTCCCACGTAAAAACGGTGTACTCCAAATATGCCCAAGAACCAGCACAAGATCAATGCCGCAGCCCGAGATTTGGGGCTGGGAACTCTAGTTATGTAAGTTATAGGATCTGACGCGTAGGTTACAGGTTCGCCTGCGTCATCTATAGGTGTTGCTTGATAAGTTAACGGTGTTGTCACCCGAGTACTCCCTTACGGTATCTCCCCGTAAGGGCTGCCTGACCCCCGAGAATGTGACCTTTTGTCACTAGTGGTGACAGTTCAGAGTCATTTGTGAGATGCAAGTAGTTCACGAACTGTTACAAAGGAAGGTAAAGTATCCCGTGGGGCATTTACTTACGGTACTGAGCTGACTCGGTTTCGACTATGACCTTCAAAGAATCATGAGAGAACTTGTCTCGTTGGCCGTGAGAGAACCCGGCAAAGTAACCAGCTGGCATCGGCTTGCCATCAAACCCATCAAAGGAATGATCTAGGCACTCACGACGGACTGGGCACTGCTGGCACATGCTTAGAGTATCAGGATGGATAGTGCGTCCTGCTTCAACAAAGAAGTTAGTTATTGCACTCTTCTGAACTTCTCCTTCACCACTGAGTAGCAAAGTACGGCAACTAGCGTCGTCGGTCCATTCAAAGCCCGTAGCCCACCCATTATTGTTCTCTGTCTTACTGTTTCCTTCAAACTCGGTATTGGTGCTCACTAGTCCATCTCCTAAAAATTAATCTCACAAATGCTGACAACTAGACAGTGCCGGTATGCGCCGTGGGCGCAGTAGGAGATGGGACTTATTTGAAATTAAAAGTTCACACGCGTCAGATGACGTTAAAAAGGTACGGCGAGGACGCAAATGGGCAAAGTTCCCTAGTGGCAGCTGGGTGAGGGACTAGAACAGTACCTAGTTGCCAGCAAGAGGGAGAAGGATCAAGTGCAAATCAAACGCCACAAGCGAACTAAAGAGTTTGTCGTAATTGCTAACTCTGTCGCGCGCGATGCCAACTTGAGCTTGAGAGCCAGGGGGTTACTTTTAACCCTACTTTCGCTCCCCGACGGGTGGAACACTTCCACTGTGGCGGTGGCGCGCGACACTAAAGAAGGTCGGGATGCTGTTCGTACCGCAGCTAGGGAGCTCGAGGTAGCAGGGTACCTAGTAAGGGAACGCTACTCAGATGAACTAGGGCACTGGCTAACAACCTGGCTACTGTATGACGAGCCACCCGGTGGTGTACAGGGCAAAAGCGCGAACAGTAAAAGTTATGAGAAAGATAATCGCACCTAGTATTGCCCTTTTGTTAACGAGCCTAGTAATGGCCACGCCCGCCCAGGCCTATGAAAGCATGGAAGAAGCTGGCCAGGCAGTAAGCACACTTGAGGAAGAGATCAGTAAGGCCCGAGCAAAGAAAGTAAAGCATGAGGGTCTAGCCCAAGAAGCTAGAGCGCGAGTGAGTCGGTTCTCTACGGCGGAACAGTCAGCGAAAAGCTCCCTAGCAGCAGCGCGAGCTAACGCTGCAGGTGCCCGAGCAGGAGCAGGTACCGAATCAGGTAACTTGGAAGGTTTACAGATCGTGGTAGTTACTTCTACCACCGCCGTCGCTGAGGCTAACACCGCTTACGAGAGCGCCAACACCGCTTACACAGCGGCTCTTAAAGATTCTGAAAACAAGTCCCGTGCTGCGATGGTAGCTGGGAGCGACCTAGATTACGCACAGAGCGCATACGACAGCAAGGCCTCTGCCCTGTCACAAGCTGAGTCCGAGTACACACGGGCACGATCCAACCTGACCTCATCTGACTACTCACAGTCCGCTTACACAGTCGCCCAACGAGCTTTGAGCAACGCGCAAGCAGTAGAGATTAAATCAGCTAGGCTCCTACGCACAGCGAAAACAAGTTACTCCCAGGTGAGTGAACCTGCCATAGCTGCAGAGCAATCACTCGTAGACGCTGAGAGGGTTTTAAACGAGGCTAAGCGCAGCCTGGCCACAGCCGAGCAGGAGCTAAGCGCCGCTGAATCTGCCGTGGCGGATGTGGAGATAGGTGCGCAAGCTGGGAACCGTGAAGTTGCTGCAGCTGAAGCTGAACTGAAAAGCTTAGAAGATGCCGCCGAGGGAGCACGGAACGCTTTAAGCGCCGCAACGGAAGATGTTAACAAAAGTGCTAAGTTAGCTCAAGAGGCCAACGATCGTATCGGTGTTTTAAGTGGCGAGCTGGCCACAGCCACAGTCACCTACCAGCAGCTTGCAACCGCTGAGAAAAGCGCCAGCGATCTTAAAGCTGCACAGGATTCGGCAGATGCGGCACAGAAAGCAGCCGATGAAGCTGCCGGAGACAGCAACATTGAATTTGAGCTGAACTTACCTGAGAACGAAGTTGTTTCAGCTGCTGAATACGATGAAGGCGGATCCAACTCGTTGCCGCTACTTTTGGCTGCGCTAGTAGCCATAGGACTGGCTGGCGGGATGGTTTACCGCAGTAAAGTCGCCAAGGGGCAAGAGAACAGCTAAGTAAGTCCGCATTTAGATGTTTAAAAAAGACTCAGTCTAAATCCCAGACGTTTTCTGGATCAAAGGATGCCGAGCCTTCGACACTCACCTTCTTCATATCCGGGGTGCGTAAACGCTCCAGCTCAGCAACCACTCGCTCCTGGTCACCATCAAACTTGTTAATTACGGCAGTAACATCCTCGTCTGCAATACCCTCTGACAGTCGCTCTATGGACGCACTAGAAAGAGTAAGCGAGTCTGATTCAGATCGTTTGGTAACCACACCATCTTTGGACCTACCCGTGCGCCAAGCAGGGCGTGGGAACTTGAGCGTAACCAGCCCGCGGAAGTTGTAAGCCCGCACCATCATCGTGCCCTTTTTTAGGGTAACAGCGCGTTCTTTCTGACCTGCGGGTAAGCGGCCGTAGACGCCAGTGTCAAGCTCAGCTTCGGCCATTACACCGAACGCTGAAGTGGCAGCGTTGTCGCGTACTTGATTGTGAACCTGGCTCATGAACTGGGCAGCACCCCAAAGGGACACACCCGCGTAACGGCCTGTAGCTGAAATCTTAGCCAGCAGGTTTCGAACCTGCGGTACATCTCCACCAGATGCGGGGGCGAAAACGTTCAGTTCATCAGCGAATACAACAAGGTGATTTACGCCGACTCCTTCGCGTTCCATCTGCTTATGCAGACGCTCCAAGGTTCTTGCTATAACAGCGGACTGTACAACCGGTTCCAGTCCAGCTATGTCAACAACCACAACCTGGCCGGAAGTGAAATGATCTACAGGGACATCGACTGACTTGCTCAAAGAAGTGCGTGATACTAAACCGCCAAGGCGATCAGGCAGCGAGTTCAGAAACTTCAGAACCCGGCGAACTGTTGCAACATGGTGATTGCGCCAGATAGTAGATTTGGCCTCATTCTCGGCATCTTGGAGTTCTGCCTGAAGGAAGTTAACTAAGGCATCAACTGAATCCACACCGGACGAAGGAACAAACACCTTCTGGGATCCTAGATCCTCCAGCAGGGCAATTGAGTTGTCGTTGGAGTATAAGGAAGGTGAGAAGAAACGTAGGTACTGCCATATGTCGCGCAGCCCCCATTTCAAAGCTATCGCATCTGGTCGTTCGGAACGAGTACCTGCTCCATGCCCTGGTAAGGACGGAGCATAGACAGTAACGTCTTCAAAAGGAGTAGCCGGAACACCCATGGCCTTGTACATTTCATGGTCCTCGTCAGTGAGCTCGTACCCTGTGCCTGGTGCCTGGTCTAGGAAAACAAGGTCGGGGCCTTTAACGTTGAACATAAGGGCGGCAACACGGTCGGTGTCAGTTGCCTGGGCAAACAAAGAGCGCAGCAGCACCGATGCGTAAGAGGTCTTGGAAGACATGCCCGAGCGACCAGCGAAAGTGCAGTGCGCACCTTCAGGTCCCACCAGGGTGTAACCGTCGGTAGCGATGCGTGCCAGGCGACCATCGGGAAGTGGCATAACACCCATTGGGATAGCCCAATCTATTCCGTCTTGACCTGTAGCTAGTGATATCTCGCCCATAGTTGCACTTCTGACAGTGCCAGAGCGCACAGGTCGAAGGGAAGGTGCGTGGAATACTTGAACGCTGGCAATAACCGCGTCACGAGGTGCGGTGGTTGATGCCGGTATAGACGAACCCATCGGTCCAGCAACGGCGCGCAAAGGATCAGAATCGGACCCAACCACGCGCATGTCGGTTACTACACCAATTACGTTACCTTCTAAAGTTTCTGCACAGACCGGGGTGTCGATAGCTACCTGCTGGCCGCTAGCCGGGTCGACAATAAACTCGAAAGAACCCACTGGCGCACCAGAGGGTGGTAGCAGAACCCTGCCAAAGTTACTTTCTAGCACTTAAACTCCTCAACTTGTTGCCATTACCGTGCCGGGGATCCTCTATACGTCACTGGGTTAAAAGAACGATGGACGACGGGAACGAAGCAGCTGCTCAGTTACGCGTACAGGGTGGAGGTGCCTATCCCAGCGAGGGTCAGAGGAGCCAGATTCCTGACGCAAAGTAAGTACAGTAGCTGCTAAAGCTGGCAATGTTGCCGGCTCAAAGGACTCAACCCGGATGAGGCCATGTGACCACGGGGCTGACTTAATGGACTGCAAGCGAACATAACAGCTGAAACGATCACCCGTGCGGGATGGCATTCTGAAAATCGGGGAACGCCATCCTTGCTTCAGATTCCAAAGAACTGACTCATCTGGTAGGTATTTGGTCTGGACTGATTTGACCACACCAAAAAGACGCGGGTTGTGAGGGCGGTTCAGAAGGTGACCATCTAGGCCTAAAAGGTCTATGCCAGCGTCAAGCATCATGTTTGTGAGCTGGAGCTCTGCTTTATCTCGGAACCCTGAGATCCACTCTGTTGTGGCAGACTCAACTTCTGGTGGGGTCAGCGCCTGCACAAAGTGCATAGGCATCTCCCCCAGGTGTGCCATCTCGGAAAGCCATTGCCGATCTTGTTCAGAAGCGACCAGGGTAACTTTTTCAACCAGTCCAGCCAGATCCGGTGCAGAAGTGTCAAATCCGACAGCCGCCCCAGCGGCAATGTGGGCAAGGCGAATAGGTCGGCTCTGGTTGTAGGTGAGCGTTAAAACCGCCTGAATCCCATCTACGAAAGCATCAACGCGTAAAGGGTTATCAGTTATCTCCTGCGGGTCTGTCTCAAGCATCTCCACATCCAAGTCTGAGTCTGCGCGTCCGGTGGAAGGAACCCCTGAGGACGGGAGGGAATCAGCTAGGGCCAGGGCAGGCGAAAGGTCTAAGCCCTGATCTGCATCAACTAGGGGCATTTTTTCGACAGGAGTCCATGACATACCACACACAGTGCCGAGTAGTGCCCGGTTGACCACTTCAAAACCCAGATTGGCTCCGCTGCAATACGCGCGCACAGTTCAAGGAGTAAGGAATAAACAACTAACTCCGAAAGGTTGAAAAATGAATAACAGCAGTCGGGACATCAAATACCCCGTCGATGCACTAGTAGTAGTCCAAGGTTCTGAAGATAGTAACTTTGGCGTGGCTATTGTGGTAGAGACTGAGAATGGCCCCGTTAATCACGTTGGTTTAGCTACTGACAAGGTTGATGCTTACATTCTTGCGATTAAGTTCTTGACTGATAAATTCCCCGACTACCCAGTTAACCTGTACTGCGCTGACGAACAGTTAGGTGCCGCCATGCGGAGCCTAGGTTCATGGCCAAGTATAGAAGTGATGGATCATAAGTTGATCCGCTCACACGGTAGCGAAAGAGATGTTAAGGCACTTTTGGTTGAGACATCAAAGGAGCTAGAAACCATCACAGTCGCCTGCGACGGTTCCCACTCGTGGAGCCAGAACACAGGTGGTTGGGGGTTTGTCTCAGAGGAAGGCCAGTACGGCCAAGGCTCTGGGAAATCAACCAGTTCCGCCTATGCAGAACTCAAGGCGGTAGAGCTGGCCCTTAAGTCCCTAGACGGTAACGGTAGAGAGTTTCTCTTCCGAGTGGATAGCAAAGAAGCTATTTCACTACTCCAGCTGGGTCCCAAAGAAACCACACCAGTGCAGATTCGACGCTTAGTAGCCAAAATCAGCATTATGCCAAACTTTCACCGCACCCAGTTTGAGTGGGTGCGGGGACACGGAGGCGATCCACTAAACGAAGCAGCTAACCGCTTAGCTATAGCTGCCCGTCGTAATACAGATTCAGGAACATCTTCCAGTGTTGCAAGCATGGTGGCTAAATCCATTCTGCGTGACCATCTGAGTGAAGCTGTTTAGAAGTAAAAATCCCCACTAGTTATTTTTTAACTAGTGGGGATTTTTTACGTTAAAAGTGG
>Ga0209094_1001585_pt1 | contig 12664 bp, 15 predicted proteins | sample COGITO_mtgs_1004_2_FD_184790 | JGI IMG/M metagenome (GOLD analysis project Ga0209094, IMG submission 184790) | Pelagic marine microbial communities from North Sea - COGITO_mtgs_100430 (SPAdes) (version 2) | ecosystem: Environmental > Aquatic > Marine > Epipelagic ...
CACTCAAACTGTATTGTAACCGTATAAAACTTGCTGTAATGTTTTTGTCACCCGTCATAGTTATAATCAATGGATTTGTACTTCCCGAAGCATCACCTGACCATCCAGAGAAGGCATATCCTTCAGCTGGAGCAGCTGTTACTGTTACATTGGAGTTTTCATTGTAAGTACCACCATCAGTTACACTTCCTCCTTCAGAGGCTGTGACTACCAGAGTGAACGTTGTAGCAGTTGGTTCTGGAGTTGTAACTACTGCGTCTGGAATTGGGCTATCCTTAGAACAGGCTAAAAGAATAAAAAAAACAAGTATAGTTAGTCTTTGCATAATGTTAGGAGTTTAGATAAATATTCCAAATCTAAATTTACCACATTATCACTAAAAATAGTAATAATATAATCTTAATACTACTAAACAAAATACAACTTCAGCTGCAAATCAATATTTTAATCAATAAACAAAGGCAGGTCTTCAACCTCATCTACTTCTTGTTTTAACTTGGGCAAAGTGTATTGTAAGGCTATCTGAACTTACTGAAGATGATGTGCCTGTGGTTTAAATGAAAACGCCACTAAAATTAATTTACAACATTACCACTATAACCTAAAGTGAAAGTAGCTGCATTGTATTGTCACTGTATTTTTGGAGTAGTATTTCTGTCATTTAATCTATGAACAAAGGTAAGTCTTCACTTACTTCATTAGTAGCTTGTTTCATTCTTGGTAGAGTGAATTGTAGAACTTACTGAAGAGGATATGCCTGTGGTTTAGTAAAATAGAGATTTAAAGTTTATTTCAAATAATTGATACTGGATTAAACATTAAGCAGCTAATCCTTCAGTGAAAGTCTCAATAAAAGACATTATTTTTTCGATTACTCTTTTAACAGTTTTCTTTCGCTTAAAAAGTGGTTCTCTATTTAACAAAGAATCGTCTACCTTTTGATTTAAATCTGTAATCTGATTAGAGAAAAGATACTCTTCAATGATTATTTCAATTTTATTTTCATTCAAAGCTTCCTCTTTACATAACAGATTGAAGGCTTTTAGTTTTTGCTCTCCCCAATAGCTGTCAAAGGCTTCTTCTATATCTTCTCCCTCATCTAAATGAAGTAAGTTTTCGTCAATGAATCTTTCTATTAGCTCTCTTTTACTTCTGAGTTTAATATCTCCAGCAATTAAGTCAGTAATAGCTTTTCTTTCCCTTCACTAGAATCTTCATCAATGTCTCTATATTTAATGCCATCCTCAAGAAGAAGTTTGTTAGCAAAAGAATGCATTTTCTCAGAGAGGTATTTATAGAAAATAAATCCTAGTATGTAGTCTCTAAACTCATCAGCATCCATTTTACCCCTTAAATCATTCGCAATATTCCAAAGCTGTTGTTCGAGCTGTTTCTGGTTTTTTTCTGACACTAAAAAAGGTTTAAAATTATTAACACTAAGATAGATATAATTACTTAAAAGGTCAATAAAGCTATGCCTAATCAATCCATAAACAAAGTCGGTTCTTTAACCATGACTTTTTCCTTTTAAAACTAAGGCAGGGACTATTGCAACATATTTACTGAAATATTGTTTATTAGTTTTTAATTTAGGCGGCATATTATCCTTTTTTTTGATGCCAATAAATCAGTTAATGCTCTGATAGTAAGTACTAAAATTGTCATTTTACGTAAAAGGAAGCTTAGAAGCTTTTTATTTAATCTTTTGTAGAAATCCCTTCAGTTTTTGGTCTTTAGAAACCTGAGTTATCAACCAACATATTTAATAACTAGTAGCCAAAAAACTTGATACTCACCCTACAATCTCCGTCCTTTGGTGGGAGGAGGATGAATATATAAAGTGGATGTAATTTTTACTACGCACTGCAAGATTACCTATTGCAAGATTACCTGCTAAAAGAAAAAAAACATCACACAATTAAGAACACCTCCTCGAATCCTAACTTCGAACAATACTACACTTCTTACAAACGGTTGCAGTAAAGATTTTTTTTAGGTTTTCAATCGAATCAAACTCGGATTGGTTAAGTTAAATTATATGATTCTATGGTATAGAGTTAGTGCTTCATAATACAACTTTCTTCATTCTCTTTAATCTTGGCATATAAAAGAATATTTTACTTAGACGTGGCATCAAACTTACTGTTTTACTATACTTGCAGTATTTTCGCAAAATCTATAGAGTTACTTGTAGAGAAGTTCGATATATAAGAAGAATAGTTAATTTAACTCTACGATTATATGCCAAAAGAATATATAACAGCCAAACTTTTATGGCAAATTACTGAAGAATCGATGCGCTTTCTTAGCTATAGCTATACTGTCTCCACCCCCTAATTAGTTTTAAACTCAAGAGCCAACCTTGTTTGTGGCATTAATCGCGGTAAGCTGAATAACAGTCGGGTGTGTAGGAAAACTAAAAAGGATACTGTTGCAATACTTACGGCTGAATTTACCTGAACCAACTGCCTTACGATTCTGACAGAAGTTTAATTGGTTTATTATGAGTTCCAATGTCATTCTTTATATAAGTAACTAAATGGCATATTTATGTACCATAGACATTAACTAAAACTAATCAAACGTGGTCTTTCATGGGTGATGGCACATATTTACGTAGTCTAAATTATTATTGGCACTAGGAGATTAAACACTTAAAAAGAGACCTGTTTAATAAGTAAGTAAGCATTTAAATCTAGGCAGAGTCTAAAAACATAAAGCTTGTTACCATAGGGTTTACATCCCGTTCTGCAAGAAGGGGTGTGATGGAAGAAAATGGAAAATTTGTGGAATATACGTGGAAAGAAGTGCTAAGTATTCCGTAAATTTAGGGTATAAATCTATCTGTAAGAAAGTTCCATTTTTTGGAAGAACAGTGGGTAGAGCCCATAAAAAAAGCCCCTCTTTCGAAGGGCTTAAGCGGGTGGAAGAGCGGTCTCGAACCGCCGACCTCCTGAACCACAATCAGGCGCTCTAACCAACTGAGCTACAACCACCGTTTATGCGGCAAATTTAATACTTTTTTTAACCTCTCCAAAGCCAAAAAAAAGAATTTAAAATAAATTACTAAACGACTGAATTACAGGTACTCGTTCTACTGTAAAACCTTCAGCTGCTTCTACTCCACTCAATCTTCCTAAGTTTTGTGCACGATACCGTACGCTATCCAAAAAATTCTTACTGCTTATAGGGGTTTGTGGAGCTTTACTATTTTTATCAAAAAACTGACTCTTATAAGCTTGGATGACTTCCATTTTTTGCTCTATAAAAGGTGAGATATCGACCACAAAATCGGGTTCAATATCCTTCCACTGGATGTAGTGGTATACTTGTTTCGGCCTCCAAGCATCTTGGTTCTTTCCTTCAGAATCTTGTGTCACAATCTTAGACAGTCCGGATAAAAAACAAGCATGGCTTACTAGGGCACTCCCTTTGGCGTGGTCTATATGCCGATCCTCTATTGCATTACACAAAACAACCTCTGGTTGATGCAGACGAAGGAGTCGGATAACTTCCAACTGATGTGCCTCATCATTCACAAAAAAACCATCGCGAAAGCCTAAGTTTTTTCGAAAGGAAACCCCTAAAATTGAAGCGGCTTTTGTTGCTTCCTCTTTTCGAATTGCAGCTGAGCCTCTAGTGCCGAGTTCGCCCTGTGTTAGATCTACAACTCCAATGCTTTTACCGGAGGCAACTGCAGCCAGTATACTGCCTGCACAACCCAATTCTACATCATCGGGATGGGCGCCAAAAGCGACTATATCTACCTTCATTTTTTTGATTTCTTTAATGCCTCGTTAATATCGTTTTTCAAATCGTCGATGTGTTCTATTCCTGTAGAAAAACGAATCAAATTATCTTGTATTCCTTGTGCAATTCGATCTTCATCGCCTAACAACGCATGGGAGGTTTTTGAGGGAATGGTGAGGGTGCTCTCTACTCCCGCCAAACTCATTGCTGGCACTATTAATTGTAATGCTTTCTGAAACAGATCCAAGTCATGGGAAGTGTTCAACTCAAAAGACAACATACCGCCAAAACCATGCATTTGCTCTTGTGCAAGTTCATGATCGTGATGACTTTTTAATCCCGGATAATAGACAGCATCAATGGCTGGATTTTCGAATAAAAATGCAGCTAATGCCATCGCATTGTCGTTTTGTGCTCGAACGCGAAGCGAGAGGGTCTTAATACTCCGCTCTAAAAGCCAAACGGTATAATCGCTAAGGCTACCTCCTAAATTTTTAGCCATTTGAAAAACAACATCCACTTGCTTTTCAGACCCAACAACGGCCCCAGCTAAAATATCACTGTGCCCACCTAAATATTTTGTTGCACTATGAATGACGATATCGATGCCAAAAGCTATTGGATTTTGATTGATGGGAGATGCAAACGTATTGTCGATCATACTAATCAAACCTTTACTCTTAGCCAAGACTGCAATGGCTTTTAGGTCAATAATTTTCATCAATGGATTACTAGGGCTCTCAACGTAAATAACCTTCGTATTGGGTAGAATTTGGGCTTCAAAATCAGAGGTCAGTAAACCCGAAGTAAAAGTGTATTCGATTCCAAACTTATTGAATTCTTCGACAATTAAGTTGGTTGTACCGCCATAAAGGTCCAACTGAAGAACAACATGATCTCCAGACCTAAGGTGGGACAACAAGGCCGTAGAAACAGCCGCCATCCCAGAGCCAAAAATAAGGCCTCGCTCTGCTCCTTCTAGTGCGGCAATTTTTTGAGCTAAACCAACCTGATTGGGGGTATTGAAATAACGAGGATAGCGTTTCTCATCTACCCCGTCAAAGGCATAAGCAGTTGACATGTACAGGGGTGAAATAACCCCTTGGTGCTGATGATCTTTGAGTTGACCTTCGTGCACACATAGCGTATCGATTTTATTCTTTTTCATTCGGAAACCTACTTTGTGATCCAGGCGATAACCTCAGGGTCATCGGGTTGAGTTTTAGGATCAATTACTTTTTCTAAAACGCCTTCTTCGTTCAATAGATACTTCTGAAAATTCCAAGTTACTTTAGAGTCCATTACTCCGTTTTTATCCTTTTCGGTTAAAAAAGCATAGACCGGATGTTTATCTTTTCCTTTAACGTCGATCTTAGACATCATCGGAAAAGTTACACCATAATTAGCTTCGCAAAAAAGAACTATTTCTTCTTCCGAGCCTGGCTCTTGAAATAAAAAGTTGTTAGCGGGAAAACCTATGATTACAAATTTATCCGACCCGTAAGTCTCGTATATTGCTTGCAATTGTTTGTATTGTGGGGTTAATCCACATTTTGATGCCGTATTGACAATCATAACTTTTTTCCCCTTTAAAGAGGCAAGATCGAAAACATTACCTGAAATGTCTTCTACTGAAAACTGATGTATACTATGACTCATATTTGTTTTGTTTTGTGCACCCACAAGATACGATAAAAATAAGGTGAATAATATTAGGGCGTTTTTCACTTTTTGTTTTTATTTGAGGTTAAATTCCTGAGTGAATGTACACAATTTATTGGAGCTTTATACTAAGAGTAGTTTTGTAACCTTTGTTACTTCATAGCTCCTGATTTCTTTTTAATATTGTCTTTCAATTAACAACATATTTATGGACTACATTTTGAGCCCCTGGCCTTGGTTTGTTTCAGGCCCTTTAATCGCAACAGTGATGTTTCTTTTGGTTTCCTTTGGGAAAACATTTGGCATGTCTTCTAACTTACGAACGCTATGCTCCTTGGGCGGTGCAGGAAAAATTAGCTCTTTTTTTGATTTCGATTGGAGAGAACACCAATGGAATCTTTGGGTTGTTGTCGGAAGTATTCTTGGAGGCTATATTGCCGTACAATTTCTAAGCAGTACAGATGCAGTCGGCATTAATCCCGATACCCTTGCTGTACTTGCTGAATATGGTTTTGCGGCACCACAAAATAATTTAGTCCCTGCCGAATTGTTTTCTTTAGAAGCACTTCAGAATCCCTACAACTTAGCGTTACTAATAAGCGCTGGATTCATGATTGGATTTGGAACACGTTATGCAGGAGGTTGTACTTCAGGCCATGCAATAACAGGCCTGAGCAACTTACAACTTCCGTCCCTTGTTGCGGTTATTGGTTTTTTCATCGGTGGCTTGCTCATGACCCACCTATTTTTTCCCTTTATTTTTTAAATTATGAAAGCAATAAAATTTTTACTTACTGGAATTTTCTTTGGTATAGTCCTAACCAAATCTGAGGCCGTTTCTTGGTATCGAATCGTAGAGATGTTCCGATTTGAATCCTTACATATGTATGGAATTATAGGGAGCGCAGTAATCACGGGAGTTATTTTACTTCAATTGAGCAAACGCTTTGGTATACAAACTACTGAAGGAAATCCTATTGCCCTCCCAGAGAAAGCGAAGCTTTACAAAAAAGCACTTTTGGGCGGTAGTATTTTTGGATTAGGTTGGGCATTAGCTGGAGCTTGCCCCGGCCCCATGTTCATTCTTTTTGGAGCTGGTTATTACAGCATTAGTATTGTCATACTTGCTGCCCTTTTAGGGACTTTTATTTACGGTTTAGTAGCACACAAACTTCCCTAAACCAATTCTGCGGATAAGTTGGCTTTGAGCATGGAAGAACAACGGGGTTCTAAATCGTCGTAGTAGCCCGTTTTGACCGTACACTTTCCGTTGTAATGAACGATATAGGCACACTGTTCTGCTTGTTCTAGGGTATGATCACAATAGCGAATTAAACAGTTGATGACGTGATCAAAAGTATTTACATCATCGTTGTGTAAGATGATTTCATACTCTTTTGATGCAAGTACATCTATTTCTTCAAGCTCTTGATGTTTTGGATTCGGATCCATTTTATTGTTTAGTAAATTTAACTGCTACCCAATGCGCTCTTTCTAGATGCGATATATATTCTAGATCAGCTGAAGTACAAACACGGCTGATATCTTCCAAGTCTGCTGCATAAAAACCACTGAGTAATAGGGTTCCATTTGCATGTAAACAAGAAGCATAGGTTGGAATATCGTGTAATAAAACATTCTTATTGATGTTTGCTGTGATCAGATCGTACTTTTTTCCATCCAATAAACGCGCATCTCCTTCGTATACATGTATGTTTTTGCAGACATTTAAAAGAGCATTTTCTTTAGTGTTTTCAAAGCACCAAGGCTCAATATCAATTGCATCAGCAGTATGGGCCCCTTTTTTAACAGCTAAAATAGCCAAGACACCTGTTCCACAGCCCATATCCAAAACAGAAGTCCCTTTCAGATCTAAATCTAAAATATGCTGTAACATCATATAAGTGGTTTGATGATGCCCAGTTCCAAAACTCATTTTTGGTGTAATGATCAGTTCGTAATCGACAGCAATGGGTTCGTGAAAATCAGCACGTACTGCACAACGCTCGTCTACAACAATGGGCTTAAAATCGGATTCCCAAACTTCATTCCAATTTTTAGGTGCTAGGGTATTGATAGAATATTCAATTGAAAATTCGGGATTTTTTAGAAGAGTGACTTCTTGCAAAGACTCTTCTAAAAAATCCGTTTGTGGGATATAGGCTTCTAATCCATGCTCCAGTTCAACAAAACTTTCAAATCCAATTTGAGCTAATTCTGCCATCAAGATTTCACTCGCTGGTTCGACAGGCTCAAGTGTAAAGAGAAGTTGAACGTATGAGGTTGACATTAGATGGATTTAATGATTGTTGTGAAATCTGCTGCACTAAGAGCTGCACCGCCAATTAGGCCGCCATCAACATCTTGCTTCGAAAAAATTTCTTGTGCATTGCCGGGTTTTACACTCCCTCCATAAAGAATAGAAACATCATCTGCCAAAGCCGCATCATACTGGTCTCGTACCAAGCCTCGAATAAATGCATGCATTTCTTGTGCCTGCTCTGGGGAAGCAGTTTCGCCAGTACCAATGGCCCAAACGGGTTCGTATGCTAAAACAATCTTAGACCAAGCTGCTGCTGGCAATGCAAATAAAGCATTGGCGATTTGAGATTTTACAACACTAAAGTGCTTGTCCGATTTGCGATCTTCTAGTTCTTCGCCAAAGCAAAAAACAACATCCATATCGTGATCCAATGCATTGGAAACTTTTTTTGCTAAGGTTGCGTCATTTTCTCCAAAATAAGCTCTTCTTTCTGAATGTCCTAAAATAACCGTTTGAATTCCAACACTGGACAACATAGCAGGAGAAACCTCTCCTGTGTATGCTCCTGAAGTAGCTTCATGCATATTCTGTGCTGTAACTTCAATTCCAGAATCAGCAGTTAAAGTAACCGCTTGAGCTAAATGTACAAATGAGGGCGCAATAATAACTCGTGTAGCCCCAAAGTCACCATGAGCTTTTAAAGCGTCAATTAGGGTGCTTGTCTCAGCTTGATTATTATTCATTTTCCAGTTTCCGGCTACAATTTTAGAACGCATAGGTGTTTTTTTTTAGATTAATTTAAAATGGTTTTGCTTGTGGGTCGATGACCACATAAAATAAGTCCACAAAGATATTGATTATAATGAATAAAGTTGCTATGATTAGCACAGATCCCATCACAACTGGTATATCAAGTGTATTCAATGCTGTAACTATTTCTTTTCCAATACCCCGCCATCCAAAAATATATTCCACAAACACCGCCCCAGCAAGCATCGATGCAAACCATCCGGATACTGCAGTGATTACTGGATTCAATGAGTTCTTCAAAGCATGCCGATAAACTATCGCCAAGGGTGATAAGCCTTTGGCTTTGGCCGTGCGTATATAATCTTGGGTCATTACCTCAATCAAACCACTACGAACCAGTTGAACAATCACGGCCAGAGGGCGAATTCCCAACACAAAAGCCGGGAGGATTAGGTTCTTAAGCTGCAGTTGCGAACCTTCTCCAAAGTCGTCTAATTCGTATAAACTCCCCGTCATATTCAAATGAGTATAGGCATTCAGCAAATAACCAAAAATCCAAGAAAAAAGAATGGCACTAAAAAAAGAAGGGACACTCATGCCTAGAGTACTCAATAACTGGATGCTCGTATCGATCCAACTCCCTTTAAAGATACCTGCAATAACTCCAAAAATAAGGCCAAGAATGATCGCAATTCCAATTGAAGCTACTGCCAAAATAAAGGTATTGGGTAAGGTTTCGGCTATGATGGTTTGTACTTTCTTACCCTGACGTTGGTAGGAGGTTCTCAAATAAGGAGTCTTAAAGATTAGGTCAACTTTTGAAAAAGATAAAAGCAAAAAACCACCGTATTTCGATGGGGTATAGAACGTAAAGTCGGTTGGATTTTTAGAGTGAAAAGAAAGAGGTGCAAGATCATTCAAGTAAATTAAATATTGCTTTCCAATGGGCATATCGAAGCCGTACTTTTTTTTCACTTTCATCAATTGAACTTCTGTTGCGTTTTGGTCCAACACCATTTGAGCCGGATCACCCGGCAATACATTGAATAAAAAAAACACTACGGTAGCTACCCCAAAAAGGGTTAGCAATCCGCTGATTATTTTTTCTAAAATAAAAGTAAACATGGTTTATGAATCCAAATGAATCAAAGCAAAAACAGCATAATTGATCATGTCCTGATAATTTGCGTCAATACCTTCGCTGACAATTGTCTTTCCTTGATTGTCTTCAATTTGTTTTACGCGCAACAGTTTTTGTAAAATCAAGTCTGTTAATGAGCTTACGCGCATTTCCCTCCAAGCTTCTCCATAATCGTGATTTTTATCCATCATGAGTTGAAAGGTTTCGGCAAGATGTTTTTCGTACAATTCGGTTGCTTTTTGTGGATTCAAGTCGGGTTGCTCGGCTATTCCAAGCTCCAATTGAATCAGGGCCATCAAAGAATAATTGATGATCCCCATAAACTCGCTGACCTGACCTTCTTCAATTTTTTGCTCCTCAAGATCTTGTATACTCCTGATTCGTTGTGCTTTAATAAAAATTTGATCGGTAAGCGAAGGTAATCTAAGAATTCTCCAAGCTACACCGTAATCCTTCATCTTATTGATGAACAGGTCTTTACATCTGTTGGTAATCTGTTGATAATGTGCTTGAGTAGATTTCATAGGTATAGCAAATATGTGTAAATTTCGTTTAATTTTTCATCTCTTTCAAATATTCCAAAAAAAGTTATTCATGAATACTAAACACCACAGAACGATCAATTGCAGCGGCACTCTAGTAGATTTAGCCAAGCCCAAGATCATGGGAATTTTAAACCTTACTCCTGACTCTTTTTTTGATGGTGGAAATTACAACAAGGTCGGCGCTGCCCTAGCTCAATGTGTAAAGATGATAAAGGAAGGTGCAGACTTTATTGACGTTGGCGCCTATAGTTCCAAGCCCGGAACTGAAGAAGTTTCTGAAGAGGAAGAATTGAAGCGCCTCCTCCCCACATTCGAAAAACTAAAATTTGAATTTCCTCAAACACTCTTTTCTATAGATACCTTTAGATCAAAAGTTGCAGCCCAAACCATTGATCGTGGAGCTGCGCTAATCAACGACATCTCGGCTGGGGCATTTGATCCTGAAATGTTAACTACAGTAGGAAAACACCAAGTTCCCTTTATCGCCATGCATATGCAAGGCAGGCCAGAAACCATGCAACTGCAACCGGTATATACGAATGTAGTCGATGAGGTAGTTTTTTTCTTTTCAAAAAAAATAAAGGAAGCTCAAACAGCGGGGATCAACGACATAATCATCGATCCTGGATTTGGATTTGGAAAAACCAAGGAACATAATTTTGAGTTATTCAAACAACTTGAAACCTTTCAATGTTTTGATGTACCCGTACTTGCAGGGGTTTCTAGAAAATCCATGATCTATAAAACATTGAATATAAAAGCCGAAACAGCTCTTAATGGAACAACGGTCTTGCACACCCTTGCGCTTTCTAAAAAAGCACAAATACTTCGAGTCCATGACGTCAAAGAAGCAAAAGAATGTATTGATTTATTAGAAGCGCTTCAATAGTTTTTCTAATTTTACAAAAAACCACTTTGCCTTGGATGGCCTAAATTTCTTAGAAATCAGTTTTATTGACGTAACCGATATCATCTTGGTAGCGGTATTACTCTACTATTTATACAAGCTAGTAAAAGGTACTGTAGCGATCAATATCTTCCTGGGAATTGTAATCATATACCTCATCTGGGTATTGACCGATGCCCTAAATATGGATGTTCTGAGTAATATTCTTGGTAAATTCATCAGTGTTGGATTCTTTGCTTTGATTGTAGTTTTCCAACAAGAAATACGGAAGTTTCTTCTCCTCTTGGGCTCTACAAATTATACCAGTAGAAAAAGTTTGGTTCGCTATTTTAATTTCTTGGGACAACAAAATGATGTGGTAAAACTGGACCTGTCTTTACTAGCGAGCGCTTGTGAAAAAATGGCAAGCGAAAAAACGGGGGCAATCATAGTAATAGAACGTTCCAATTCATTAGACTTTCTAAAAAATACAGGCGATAAAACTGAAATAAAACTTTCCTCTCAGATTCTAGAAACCATTTTCTTTAAAAACAGTCCCCTTCACGATGGAGCAATCATAATCAAAGACAACGTCATAACTGCTACTCGGGTGGTTCTTCCGGTATCCGAATCGACTTCCATTCCGAAAAACTATGGTTTACGTCACAGAGCAGGAGCTGGAATTTCCGAAAAGACAGACGCCTTAGTTATTGTTGTTTCGGAACAACGCGGATTGATTACCTATATTAAAGATGGAGCGTTCATCAATTTTACTTCTGTCGATAAGTTGAAAAGGATTTTGAGCGAAGATTTATCGTTCTAAGATTCAATCTCAGAAAACTGAACTTGATGTAGTTTTTGGTAATAGCCATTCTTTTTATTCAACAACTCTTTGTGAGTGCCCACTTCAACAATCAAGCCTTGGCCCATCACAACAATACGATCTGCATTCTGAATAGTAGCCAAACGATGGGCAATGATGAGTGATGTTTTTCCTTTGGTAATGGTCTCCGTTGCGGTCTGAATCAATTCTTCTGAATAAGAGTCTATGGAAGAAGTGGCTTCGTCCAGTACTAAAATGGTAGGCTTTGAAAGAAAGGCTCGTAAAAAAGCGATCAGCTGTCGCTGACCAGCTGACAACATAACACCGCGTTCCTTTACGTTATACTCATAACCGCCAGGCAAAGAACTGATGAATTCGTGAACTCCAATTTCTTTAGCTGCTAGTTGAACCTGTTCTAAACTAATATTCGGGTTGTAAAGCGTAATGTTATTATAAACGGTATCCGCAAAAAGGAATACATCCTGCAACACAACGGCTACATGCCTTCTTAAATTGGTTAAGGCATAATCGCGAATGGATGTTCCATCAATCTTGATGTCCCCAGAATCAAATTCATAGAATCGAGAAAGCAGGTTGATGATTGTAGATTTTCCAGCTCCCGTAGCTCCAACGATCGCCACTGTTTCACCCGGCAGAACTTGCAAGTCGATGCCTTTGAGTACTTCTTCTCCTTTAATGTACGAAAAATGAAGCTGTTCTAAATCAATTTTTCCCGACATCGCCTGAGTCGTAAAGGCTCCATTGTCTTCAATTTGACTTTCGGTCTCTAAGATTACAAAAACACGATTGGCAGCTACCATCCCCATTTGAAGCGTATTGAATT
>Ga0209094_1001610_pt1 | contig 12518 bp, 9 predicted proteins | sample COGITO_mtgs_1004_2_FD_184790 | JGI IMG/M metagenome (GOLD analysis project Ga0209094, IMG submission 184790) | Pelagic marine microbial communities from North Sea - COGITO_mtgs_100430 (SPAdes) (version 2) | ecosystem: Environmental > Aquatic > Marine > Epipelagic ...
GCTGGATGCTTTAAGATCTAAACTTAACTCTTGTTGGTTTTCTGCTGGTATGGCATCGGTGCGTTTTTGAATGGGCGCGCGAGTAGGCAGTAATATAGTAAACGTTGTACCTTCACCTTCTGCGCTAGTGACATCCATGGAGCCATCCATTAACTCAACAAATTGTTTGCAGATGGATAAGCCAAGCCCTGTGCCACCGTATTTTTTCGAGGTGCTAGAGTCGGCTTGAACAAAGGCTTCAAAGACACGCGTTAATTGTGACGGTGTCATGCCGATACCCGTATCACTGACGTGATAAACCGCATGACGTGTCTTTGCGTTATAGGTAACAAGAATAGTGATTTTGCCATTATGGGTAAACTTACAGGCATTACTTAATAGGTTTAAAAATAGCTGACGGAATTTAACGGCATCATTATAAAGATGTGGGATGTCTTGAGATTTTTCTAACACTAATAAGTTGTCGCCTTTTTTTGCAATCGGCGCCATGGTGCTCATTAGCTCTTCGATAATATCAACACTATCAAAGGTCTCATTAAATACCGTCATGTTGCCAGATTCGATTTTGGCTAAATCGAGTACATCATTAATTAATTGCAGAAGGTGGCGACCTGAGCTAAGAATACGTGCTAAATCTTCGACGGCTTGCTCGGCGTCTAAGGCTTTTTCTTCGCGATAATCTTCAATAATCATTTCACTATAGCCAATAATGGCATTCAGTGGCGTGCGAAGTTCATGGCTCATATTGGCAAGGAAGTTGGTCTTTGAGCGGTTGGCTTGGTCGGCTTTTTCTTTCGATTGCTGGACCTGTGCCATGGCGTTGCTTAACTTATCTGACATTTCATTAAAGGCGATAGTCAGGTCACCAATTTCGTCATCATTGTTAACAGGTATATGGTATTTGAGATCCCCGCCACCTATGCGCACAGTACCGAGATTAAGTTCGTTTAATGATCGATTGGTATAGCGAATTAATAAATAGCCAAGACTGACGGTGAGTGCAATAGTAAATAAATAGATGGTCAATGTAATGCGATCGGTAAAGCGCACGGTTTTTTGTAAGTCTAAGGTTTGTTGTTCAGCGGCTAGAATTTCTAAGGATTCAAAATCGCTAAGCAATTGCATGGTATTAGCAAATGCGCGCTCAATTTTAATGGTAGAGGGTGTTTGGTTGTTATTATAGCCAACATAAAATCGGTACCAGCCATCATGAAGCGCATCGTATCCCGCTAAAAGTGTGTTGTAGCTATCAACGGTTTCGGCATAAACATAGGGTTTTAAACGGCGTATTTCCGCTTGCAGGCTGCTTAAGTCGGATCGGCCGTTCTGAATTTCTTCTTTACTCAGCTGCTCTTTGCCGCCATCTTTTAAGGCGTCTAAGACTAGAATTTCTTTTTCTTGGTTTTCTAATAATTGTCGAATGGTGACGGTGGCGAGTTGACTGGCAACGGCGTTTTGTAAGTTATCGAGTCGTAGATTACGATTTTCACTACTGAGTTGGTAGGTGAGGTTAGTCAGTGTAAATAACGCCACAATCGCAATAATTGAAATTGAGAGTCGCAGGCGCAGTGTTAGTCTTGGTAGGGAAATCACAAAAAGTGTATCCGTTTATTAGTCGTTATAAAAACAGCCGTTAAAAGCATAGTCATTAAGCTGTCAGTAAGTTATCAATTTTGGCGAGCAGTAAAGGGAAGTCAATGGGTTTGGTTGTATAGTCATTGCAACCCGCTGCTCGTGCTTTTTGTTCATCTTCGGCCATGGCGTGTGCGGTTAGCGCAATAATAGGTAACGACTCTGTTGCCGGGTTGGCGCGCAATTCGCGACAGGTTGCCCAGCCATTCAAAATAGGTAAGTTCATATCCATTAAGACAAGATCGGGTTGTGAGGCGGCAATCTTTTTAAGTGCTTCTTCACCATCACCGGCGGCTTCAATCGTAAAGCCTTTGCGCTCTAAGCGTCGCGTCAACATGTCGCGATTCATTTCGTTATCTTCAACTAGGAGTATGCGGGTCATAATTTCGTCTTGTATTATTCGTTAGCTAATTTGTTGTTAGATCGAGTGTCATTAGAAACAGTGTCGTTAGATTCGATGTGTTCAGCATCGTTTTTAGCATTGTTTTTAGAATCGTTTTTAGAATCGTCACCATTAATCACATGACTATCTATACCATTAATAGCCGTTACGCTAATGGTTTCCTTAACACCCTTAGGCTGAAGCCTAAGCTCTCTACCTGTTTGTAAGCTGAGGCTGCAATGGTCAAGTGTCGATTGTGCCACGAGTATTTCACCGGGTTGCGTTTGGTCTTCGACACGCGAGGTCACATTGACCGCATGACCAACAACGCCATACTTTGCGCGTTTTTTAGAGCCAATATTGCCGGCGACCACTTCTCCCGTGTTGATGCCAATGCCAATACGGATACTGGGTAATCCCTCAGCGATGTTTCTTTCGTTAATGGCGTCCATTTCGGCTTGCATGGCGAGTGCACAGGCAATGGCTCTATCGCTATCATCGGCTTTGGCTACGGGTGCGCCGAATAGGGCGAGTATGGCATCGCCAATAAATTCATCCACAGTGCCGTCGTGCGCCATAATAATATCGGCCATGGTGCCTAGATAGTTATTAAGGACTTTAACGACTTTTTGCGGCGGGAGTGATTCACTAATGGTGGTGAAGCCACGAATATCGGCCATTAATATACTGACAGTTTGAAGCTGGCCACCCATATCTAAACCATCGGGTTTATCGAGTAGCTTGGAAACAATTTCTGTTGATAAATAGCGACCAAAGGTGTTTTTGATAAAGCGATGGCTTTTTTCGAGTTCGTTGCTGAGGTCGCGCTCTTTGTCTACCCAGCGTTTTCTATCGAGGCCGGCATGTAGGCGGGCCTGCAGTAAGACTTTATTAAACGGTTTTTGCAAATAGTCATCGGCACCGGCTTGAATGCATTTAATAACTTCGTCTTGATCGCTCATGCCGGAAATGACAATAACCGGTATCGCACGCCATAGTTGTGAGGCTTTAAGGTCGGCGAGTACTTGGTGGCCGCTGACACCAGGCATAATGAGATCGAGGAGGATAAGATCGATATCATTGCTTCGTAATACTTCATAGGCTTCGTCGGCGGTGGCGCAGGCAAAGGTTTCTAGCCCCAGTTGCTGAATATGACGAGACAAGAGTTCCCGATTGGCGGGCTCATCATCGAGAATGAGTATATGGCCTCGGTGATCAGGATGTTGCTGTTTGATCGCCGTCATGGCGAAAAGGCTACTGTCGGTCTGCTTGCGTCGGGTCCGCTCTAAGGTTGAGATGGTCTTTGCCGACCAAAGCATGATTTTGTCGAGTAAGTTGCTTAATGTGGCGCTAGGCGCTTCGGCGGTATCTTTAATTAATTCTGCATAGCCTTTGGTAATACCAATGGCGTTGCGAATATCATGGCGCATTTCTGCACTATCGATGCTATCGAGGGGGACGCCTTGCAAGTTGAGATCATCTAACTTGGCGACACTGAGCTCAAGGGCTTCATAAAGACGACTTAAATCATCTTTTAACATGTCACTTAACTTATTTTTAACCAGCAACTGGCCGACCTTCACTTGAAGGCCTTGCAGTCGAACGAGCTCGCGTGTGGGAACTACATTACTCATGGACGCGTTTTTCCAATGACAGATTTGCCAATATCGATATTGGCTTTATTAAAGTGTGGTTATCAGCACTTTCTATTGAATTAAAGCTATTCAGTTAAAGGTCGTTAGTATAGCGTTATAGCGAAGGGTTTCAAAAGCGATTAAACCGACGATAACCTAAGAAAATTTGATCAAAGGGGGACGATTTTGGATAAATTACTGCCTTTCTTGCATAAATGTGCGAGTTTATTTTGAGGGATGAAATTAAAGTGCTATATTTGCCCCGTTTTTTAGGTATTGCCTTGAAAAGACAGGGCGAAATCGTCGAGAATTGCATGCCGAAATCGGACATGGTGAGTTTTAGCCTTGGTTGCCGAGTTTGAGATCTAAAATGCCGGTTGGTAAATTAGCAACATAAGGCAGAAGATTAGATAAAATAGAAAAGATGAATAGAAAAGTTAAATAGAATAGAAATTTGTCGTTATAAATTGATTATTAAAATCTTGTGGAGATAACCATAGTGAGTGTGTTGAAAAGCGTTGAAATTTTTTCTGGCCTATCCGATGCGGAATTGGCTGCTTTAGAAGAATCCAGTATTCGCAGAAGTTACCCTAAAAACACAGTTATCATTAATGAGAATGACGTTGCTGATTCTTTATATGTCATCGAATCAGGCAAGGTTAAAGTCTACTGCAGTGATAAAAACGGCAAAGAATTTATAATGAATACGCTTGGCGGCGGTGATTACTTTGGCGAATTAGCGTTATTAGATGATGATCGACGCTCAGCCTCGGTTCGCACCATGGAAAAAGCCGATTTCTGTATTATTTATAAGCAGGACTTTAATCAGGTGCTGGATTTGCATCCGAATATTGCTAAAACACTTATTCGCAACATTACGCGCCGTGTTCGTGCGTTGACTGAAAAAGTCAAAAGCCTGGCTCTGCAAGATGTTTATGGCCGTGTGACTAAAGTGCTTAACAGTTTAGCGACTGAGCGCAATGATGAGTTCTATGTTGAAGAGAAGTTAACTCAGCAGGATATTGCCGATCGCGTAGGTGCTTCACGTGAAATGGTCGCGAGAATACTTAAAGATCTGACTATTGGCGGCTATATTAGCTTTGAAAATCGACATATCGTTATTCATCGTCGGTTGCCCGCTAATTACTAAGGGTCTTTTGTTGATTGATACACGAATGTTGATTGATACACGAAACAAAAAAGCCCCGCAATGCGGGGCTTTTTTTTGAGCCTATTTTTTTAGGCGTTTTTGTTCTCTGTGCTGCTAATGGTCGGTATTCGTGGAAATGACGGTGCAGTCAAGGCTGCCATCGCCGAGCCGAGTATTGATGGTATCGCCCACAGCAACGGCCTGATGCGAGCGAACAATATTGCCGCTACCGTCTTCAACAATGGCATAGCCGCGCTTTAATGTCGCTAGCGGGCTAACCACGTTTAATGTCTCTACTACTCGGCGCCAGTGCTGTTGGCGACTATCAAGCTGACTTCGAATACTGCGTATCATGCGATCTTGCAGAAGGCGGGTCTGTTTTTGTCGTTGCTCAAGCAATTTGTCGGGAGCCGCTAAAAACAGGCGCTGTTGTAGTTGCTGCAGTTGTTCGCGACTGCGCTCTAAGCGATAGTTTAGGGCGCGCTGCATATCACTATCAAGCTGATCAAGTCGTTGTGCATGTTGAGCTAATTGATAGCTCGGATGTTTAACGCGTTTAGCTAATGATTGCAGCGTTAATTGAGCATGGTTAATTTGATAGCTGATATAAGTATTGAGTCGCGTACTGAGATTTTTGACGCGATGCAGCAAGCCTTGTCGATCGGGGCTGAGTAATTCTGCGGCAGCAGTGGGCGTTGCCGCGCGGATATCGGCAACAAAATCGGCAATGGTGGTATCGGTTTCATGCCCAACAGCGCTAATAATGGGTAGCTCGCTGCGGAAAATTGCTTGCGCGACAACCGCTTCATTAAAAGCCCATAAATCTTCAATAGAGCCGCCACCACGGCCAACAATAATGGCATCTGGGCTGACATTGGTGGTAGAGATAAGCGCTGGTGTAGCCGATAAAGCCTTTGCTTGATTATCCTTTGACCAGCGGTTAGCCGTGTCGATGGCATTGGCAATGGCTTGAGCTGCGCCATCACCTTGTACGGCAACAGGAATCACGATGAGCTGAATGCCGCAAAAGCGTCGTTCAAAGGTGGTTTGGATATCACGAATAGCAGCACCTTGTGGCGAGGTGATAATAGCCACTTGTCGGGGAAAGCTGGGCAGTGGTTTTTTATGCTCAGGGTCAAACAGCCCTTGCTCTTCAAGTTCACGCTTTAGTTTTTCGAATGCTTGCTGTAATTGACCTGCACCGGCTGGCGCCATGCGCTCAGTAATAAACTGATAACTGCCGCGAGGCGCGTAAAGACTAAGCTTTCCCGTTAGGATGACGTGTTGACCATTTTCGGGTGTAAAGCGAACAGACTTGTTTTTGAAGCTAAACATGGCTGCACGCAGCTGGCCTTCATCATCTTTTAAAGTGAAATACCAGTGGCCGGAGCGGTGTTGGATAAGGTCTGAGATCTCTCCCTCAACTTGAACGCCGCTAAAAGCGCTCTCCAAACAGTTTCGCGCCTGTTGGTTGAGGTCGGATACACTCCAAATTGTGTTTTTGGTGGTGTTTTGATCGAAACTGCTAGACGGATAGGGCATATGCGAATTGTATGCGTCATAGCGTATTGATGCCAGTTTTCCCATTTACCGAAATGCTTTGCCGGCTTATAATGTTGGGCTCAGTGATGTTAGCGTGCTATTGCCATTAGGCGGTATTTACGCGTTTTATTACTGCACTTATCTCACCCATGTTTGCTGATCCTGGAATCGTTGAATAACGACCAGATGAGCGATCATTAACAGGACGCTGGTTTATGCCACGAATTGCTTACGAAGCACTCACATTTGATGACGTGTTATTGCTGCCCGATTACTCAGAAATTGTGGCGCGCGATGTCAACATGCAAACGAAGTTGACGAATAAAATCCATCTTAATATTCCATTGGTTTCATCTGCCATGGATACCGTGACTGAATCACGATTAGCGATTGCTTTGGCTCAGGCCGGTGGTATCGGTATTGTGCATAAGAATATGTCAGTTGATGAGCAGGCCAGAGAAGTGCGTGCTGTGAAGAAATTTGAAAGTGGTGTGGTCCGCGACCCTATCACGATTGAAGCTGATGCTTCGGTAAGTGAATTGCTTGAGATAAAACAGCATCATAATATTTCGGGTGTTCCCGTGCTTAAAAACGGTGACTTAGTCGGTATTGTTACCAGCCGTGACGTTCGCTATGAAGCGGATCACGACGCCAAGATCTCGTCGATTATGACGCCTAAAGATCGATTGGTTACCGTGAAAGAAGGTACACCACCAGAGCAGGTTAAACATGTACTGCATGAAAACCGCATAGAAAAAGTGTTAGTGGTTAATGATGACTTTCAACTTTGCGGCATGATTACCGTAAAAGATTTGGATTTAGCTCAGCGCTTTCCTAATGCCTGTAAAGATGAGTCGGGTCAATTACGTGTTGGTGCTGCAGTTGGTGTAGGTGGTGATACTGAAGAGCGTGTTGCCTCATTAATTGAAGCGGGTGTTGATGTCATTATTGTTGATACGGCGCATGGCCATTCTAAGAATGTATTAGATCGAGTTAGCTGGATCAAAAAACATTTTCCTGAAACGCAAGTTATTGGCGGTAATATCGCAACAGGTGCTGCGGCATTAGCATTAGTTAAAGCCGGTGCCGATGCCGTTAAAGTAGGTATTGGCCCAGGATCAATTTGTACTACGCGTATTGTTACTGGCGTGGGTGTTCCGCAAATTACCGCTATTTCAGAAGTGGTTGAGGCGTTAAAAGGTAAAGTGCCGGTAATTGCCGATGGTGGTATTCGTTTTTCTGGTGATATTTCTAAGGCGATTGTTGCCGGTGCGCATAGCATTATGATTGGTAGCTTATTAGCGGGTACTGAAGAAGCGCCTGGCGAAGTTGAGTTGTATCAAGGTAGAACGTATAAAGCGTATCGCGGCATGGGCTCTATAGGCGCTATGGCGCAAAAACAAGGTTCAAGTGATCGTTATTTCCAAGACGCCAGTGCCGGTACTGAGAAATTAGTGCCTGAAGGTATTGAGGGTCGTGTGGCTTATAAAGGTCCAGTTAATCGAATCGTTGCTCAGCTTGTAGGTGGCCTGCAATCATCAATGGGCTACACCGGTTGTGTCGATATTGAAAAAATGCGTACCGTGCCTAAGTTTGTCAAAGTCACAGCAGCGGGTATGAGCGAAAGCCATGTTCATGATGTGAACATTACGAAAGAAGCGCCCAATTACCCTGTTCAATAGCTATCCGGCTTAGTAACTACTCGGGTCTTTGCAGATAGTTGATGTTAGTTTTGCATAGCTAACGATTTAAAATAGCGGCGCAGTTTGCGCCGTTTTTTATTTTAATTTTAAGCCCATTCTTTATATTATTTTTTTTAAAAAGCGTTAGGTCATCATGAGTTCAGATATTCAAAGTCAAAGTATTCTTATTCTCGATTTCGGTTCGCAGTACACACAATTAATTGCGCGACGGATTCGTGAAATTGGTGTGTTCTCCGAAATTCGTGCATGGGATATTAGCGCAGAAGAAATTCGTGCATTTAATCCTCGCGGCATTATTCTTTCTGGTGGCCCTGAGTCGGTAACCGATGGCGATAACGCGCCTCGCGCGCCTGAAGGTTTATTTGAAATGGGCTTGCCTATTTTAGGTATTTGCTACGGCATGCAAACCATGGCTAGTCAGTTAGGCGGCAAAGTAGCTAACTCCGATGTGCGTGAATTTGGTTATGCACAGATTAAAGTGGAATCTGAGAGTGCTTTGCTGCGTGATATTAAAGATCATATTAGTGATGACGGTGAGTCATTGTTAGATGTATGGATGAGTCATGGTGATAAAGTCGTGGCAATGCCTAATGGTTTTGAATTAATGGCTTCTACGCCTTCATGCCCAATAGCGGGTATGGCGAATAAAGATAAAAACTTTTACGGCATTCAGTTTCACCCTGAAGTAACGCATACCTTACAAGGCGAGCGAATTTTTCAACATTTTGCACTAGAGATTTGTGCTTGTGAGCCTCTCTGGACTGCCGCAGCGATTATTGAAGATCAGATTGCTCGCGTGCGAGAGCAGGTTGGCGATAGCCATGTATTACTCGGTTTGTCTGGGGGCGTTGATTCATCTGTGGTTGCCGCGTTGCTGCATAAAGCCATTGGTAATCAGTTGACCTGTGTTTTTGTTGATAACGGCTTGTTACGCAAAAATGAAGGCGATATGGTGATGGAGATGTTCGCTAATAATATGGGCGTTAAAGTGATTCGTGCTAATGCTCAAGATAAGTTTTTAAATGGCTTAGCGGGTGTGAGTGATCCAGAAGCCAAGCGTAAAGTAATTGGTAATACGTTTATCGAAATTTTCGATGAAGAATCACAAAAAATTGATAATGTTCAGTTTCTGGCTCAAGGCACAATTTATCCTGATGTAATTGAATCGGCTGCATCGAAAACCGGTAAAGCGCATGTCATAAAGTCGCATCATAATGTGGGTGGCTTACCTGATGATATGGCGCTGAAATTAGTAGAGCCGTTGCGTGAATTGTTTAAAGATGAAGTGCGTAAAATTGGTGTTGAGTTAGGCTTACCTTACGATATGGTTTATCGTCATCCGTTTCCTGGGCCGGGTTTAGGTGTGCGTATTCTAGGTGAAGTGAAAAAAGAGTATTGCGATATTTTACGTGAAGCCGATGCTATTTTTATTGAAGAGCTACATAACTTTGGTTGGTATCAAAAAACCAGTCAGGCGTTTGCGGTTTTCTTGCCGGTAAAATCTGTTGGTGTAGTGGGCGATGCACGCCGCTATGAATGGGTTATTGCATTACGTGCGGTTGAGACGGTTGATTTTATGACGGCTCGTTGGGCTCACTTACCTTATGACTTACTTGAAAAAGTATCTAACCGAATTATTAATGAGATTGAAGTTGTTTCTCGTGTTGCTTATGACGTATCGAGTAAGCCGCCAGCGACGATTGAGTGGGAGTAGTAGTCATTATAAAAATAACAATAAAATCAATAACTTATAAAAGTTAATCTAGGGTAACTCTAGGGTAAGTCTTGCCGCAACTCTTGCGCAATCGCTTATAGGCGCTGTAAACTCTTTATGACAACAAGTAACTTTCGAGTAAGTCTTGTTGATTATTGCGCATCATAAGGATCTTCAGCTATGGCTCGAGCTAAAAGAGTCTCAAAAGGCAATACAACAACTGAGTGTCATAACGTGCTAGATGGCATGGCTAAAGTGTTTCGAGTCAAACAAAGCGGCAAAGTTTGGCAGTTTCGTATGTACATTGCCGAAGAGCAAAAAACGTATCGCAAGTCACTCAAAACGTCAGACTTAGACACAGCTAAAGAGAGAGCTAGAAAAGCTGGTACGAAAATAATTTCAGACGTAATTGCCGGCAAAAAAATATTCGGTCTTAAGCTGCAAGACGCAATTGACTACTATCTAGATTACAGAGATAAGAATCATGTTGCTGTTGGAAGTATCACTGCAGAGCGACTAGTCACAATCAAGTCAGGTCTAAAACATCTAGTGACGATACTCGGAGGTGAGACTCGTATTTCAGAGCTTGATGCTAATACATTAAAAAACTATAAGCGTAAGCGTTTAGAAGTCGCTAAAGCAGCTGATGTTACGATTCGCAATGAGCAAGCAATGCTCAATCATTTCATGCGTTTTCTTTACGAAGAAAATCTGTCGCATTTTTCTGAGTTTAGATTCGAGAAAATTAGAATAATTAAAGATGATGTCGGCAAGCGAGATACGTTCACGTTTGATGAATACAAGCAGTTAACTCGCTTCATGAATAGCAAACAGTACTGCAAAGAAAAAGGTATCAGCGATGACGTTAGACGTGAGCGAGAATTCGTCAAAAATTATGTATTGATATCGACTAATACATGCATGAGAGTAGGTGAATTAAGACAATTAAAATGGTCAGATCTGATCAAGCTCGAAAAGGGTAAAGACGACAATGATGTTCAGACTGTCTGGGCTTACATTAATATAAGAGCAGAGACATCAAAAGTAAGAGCTTCAAGAAGAGTTATTGCAAGAGGGGGCGAATACTTTCAGCGGATAAAGCAGCTTCAAAAGTATTCTGATTCAAGTCACTACATCTTTTCTGCATTAGATAGTACAGCTCAGTTTTCAGCAAGACGTTGGGCAATGCACTGGGACTTATTGATGTCTGGAATCGGTATTGATAGAAGTAGTTGGAAAGATCGAAATCTAACTTGGTACTCGTTAAGGCATTTCGGTATTACTTGTCGGGTGACAGCAGGGGTAAATGTTGTCGATTTAGCGGATATGGCAGGTACAAGCATATCGCATATAGAGAAGACATATTATCACTCTAGAGATGCGCATAAGCTTGCACAAGCAAGTAAAACGTTTTCAATGAATGATTACTTAGGCAAAGAAAATATGGTTGGTAATGAGTAAATAATGAGAGCTTTAATAGGGATACAAGTAAAAAATTAAAGGATGGTTTATGAAAAATTTAAAATTAGCTACTTATAGTCTTTTGGGGCTTGCTATAGTTATGGAGTTAGGTTCAGTTATTTGGAATCTAGCAAATGGCTATTCGCCGTTTTATTTAAACTCAGATGTTTTGGGAAGATTTAGTCTAGATAATAAATATTTTCTCATCTATTGGGGTGCTATGGTTGGAGCAAATATCCTTGCTTATTCATATCGAGATCATAATTTTGATGATTTCAGTTTTTATGAAACGGATGTAGGTGCTTCGATAGCTTTTATCTTATTTTTTTTCTTAATTATATTTGTAGCTTTTGTTTTTATTAATTCAGGTGCGTTATCTGGATTTTATGCTCTCTTTGGTGGGTTTATGTTTCTTGGTCTATCATCGTACTTCATTCCTGAAGTATTTAAATTTTTTAATCCGGATGAAAATACGAGTAAGGTGAAAGATAATCAAAATGAGGTGAAAGATGATTTAATCGAAGAAAGAAGAAAATTAAATAAGTCAATTGATGTCTCTAAAATTAAAGAAGGTATAGAGAAAATATATGTTAATAAAACATCTGAAGAGTCACTTATTGAACTAAAAAAACTATTTGAAGATGGGCTGATATCGGCTGATGTTTATGAGCAAAAGCAAAAGAAAATACTAGACGAAAAGCTAAAATAAAAAATGATTTGACGTTTATAAGATCTCAATTTGTTCAAAATTAAATACGAGGAAACAATGAAGAAATTATTTGTAATTCTATTTTTGGTCATATTTTCATCCCACTCTAACGGAGAGTGGGAATTTGTAGGTGAAAGTGTGAAAGGGGACAAGTTTTACATTGATATCGATAGTATAAAAATTGACGAGGATTATGTTTATTATTTGACTATGCATAATAGGATAAAAAAAGATAAATGGGGTAGCTTGTCAATTACTTCGCAAAAAAGAGGAGATTGTAAAAGTTTTAAATTTGAAAAATTAGAGATTAGATATTATAAGCAGCATTGGGCTCAATCACCTGATGGGAAATATAAGCCTGATTTTGGATGGAAGACGCCTGCAGAGTATGGGATGAGCGAATCTTATTTGAAATTAGTCTGTAATTATTTTAACCAGTAAAGATTTAGACATCAGGTGACTGCAGGCATATATGAGAGTTGCAATTTACACAAGAGTGTCAACAGCTCAGCAAACTACACAGAATCAATTGATTGAGCTTCGTGAGCTTGCTCAGAGAGCAGGCTGGACAATAGTTGATGGGTATAGCGA
>Ga0209094_1001612_pt1 | contig 12494 bp, 7 predicted proteins | sample COGITO_mtgs_1004_2_FD_184790 | JGI IMG/M metagenome (GOLD analysis project Ga0209094, IMG submission 184790) | Pelagic marine microbial communities from North Sea - COGITO_mtgs_100430 (SPAdes) (version 2) | ecosystem: Environmental > Aquatic > Marine > Epipelagic ...
CATGTTTGCCTTTGTTGAACAGCGTTACCCGATTCTCTGGCCCTACATCCAGTTGATGCGCCTTGATCGCCCCATCGGCACGCTGTTGCTGCTCTGGCCCACTCTCTGGGCGGTGTGGATTGCCGGGGCGGGCACCCCGAGCCTGACCGTTATTGTGGTGTTCTTCCTGGGCGTGGTGATCATGCGGGCGGCGGGCTGCGTGATTAATGACTTTGCCGACCGGGATTTCGATGGCGACGTGGAGCGTACCCAAGGGCGCCCACTGGCCACCGGCGCACTTAGCGCCAAACAGGCCCTAGCGCTGTTCTGCGGTCTGGGGTTGCTGGCCTTTGGCTTGGTGCTGTTTCTCAATGAGCTGACTTTCTGGCTCTCCTTCGGCGGCCTCGGCCTCGCTGTGCTTTACCCCTTCACCAAGCGCTTCACTTTTATGCCCCAGCTTTTTCTGGGCGCCGCCTTCAGCTGGGCCATCCCCATGGCGTTTGCCGCTGAAACCGGTGAAGTGCCAGAAATCGCTTGGTTGCTGTACGTGGCCAATGTGCTGTGGACCGTGGCCTACGACACCGAATACGCCATGTGCGATCGCGAAGATGACCTGAAACTGGGCATCAAAAGCACCGCCATCCTGTTCGGCGATGCCGACCGCCTGATGATCGCCATCCTCCAAGGCCTGACCCTTCTGGCTCTCATCATGGTGGGCCACCGGCTGGACTTTTCTTGGCCTTGGTACGCCGGTTTGGCTGGAATGAGCCTTAGCTTTGCCTTCCAGCACAGTTTGATTCGCTATCGCGAACGCTGGCCCAGCTTCCATGCCTTCCTCAACAATCACTGGGCCGGAGCTTGCGTGTTTGTCGGGTTGTATTTTCAGTATTTTTGAGCGTTGTAACACCTGCACGCGACACGCAAGCCGGGTGCGGCACCCAACTCTTCAAGGGGTTAAAATCGTTGACCCGCGTTGTGGCATGTTGCTTATTGTGTGGTACGGCTCTATCTGTCATACACATGTCATAAAAAAGCAATCTAATAGATAACATCCCGAGCGGCACACGCCACTCACAAGACAGGCAAGGAAGGAAGCCATGTCCCGAAACCGTATATTGATTGTTGATGACGAGCCCGCTATTCGTGAGATGGTCGCCGTCGCCCTTGAACTGGCCGATTTCGATGTGCTGGAGGCAGAGAACGCCCAACGCGGACACGAGATCATCGTCGATGAGCGCCCGGATCTGGTACTGCTGGATTGGATGCTACCGTCGGTCACGGGTATCGAACTGGCCCGCCGGCTGAAGCGTGATGAGACTACCAACGAGGTGCCCATCATCATGCTCACTGCCAAAAGCGAAGAAGATAACAAGATTCAAGGGCTGGACGTTGGCGCCGATGATTACATCACCAAACCCTTCTCCACTCGTGAACTGATCTCCCGCATTAAAGCCGTGCTGCGTCGCGCATCCAGTGTCGCGGCGGAAAAGGCCATTGAAGTAGAAGGCCTGTGCCTGGATCCGGTGAGCCACCGCATCAGCGCCAACGACTCCCCCGTGGACATGGGCCCCACCGAATACCGGCTGCTTGAATTCTTCATGAGCCACCAAGAGCGCGCCTATTCGCGCACCCAACTATTGGACCAAGTATGGGGCGCCAACGTGTACGTGGAAGACCGCACCATCGACGTACATATCCGCCGCCTGCGCAAGGCGCTGGCCCCCTTCGATTACGACCGTTTTATTCAAACCGTGCGCGGTACCGGCTACCGGTTTTCGGTGAAATCAGCCAAAGCCGGCTGAGACAGCAGGCATACGGCTGCCTATACTGGGGCATCGTCGTCGGGAGTACACCCGCCAACCTGCGAACAAGCGAAGTAAGCGCGGTGGAATACGCATGAAAGCCAGCCTGGCCAAGGAAGTTAACCGTATTGCCGGCCTGATATCTCTGGCCGCTCTGGCTGCCCTGGCAGTGGGCCACACCTGGCCACTGCTGGTAGGGCTGGGGGGCTATATTATCTGGAGCACCCGGCAATTGTTCGCCCTGTACAGCTGGCTGGTGCGCGACGATCATACCGAGCCACCGGACAGTATCGGCCTCTGGGGTGAGTTTTATACCCGCCTTGAGCACCTGTTCCAAAAAGAACGTCGCGCCCAGGAAAACCTGCAAGGCATCATCCACCGCGCCCAACAGTCAGTGAACGCCCTTGACGATGTGGTCATCCTCATCGACCAACACGGTTATCTGGAATATTGGAACCATGCCGCCGAACGCGCCATGGGCTTCAATGCGCGCCAAGACCTGGGCCAGCCACTGACGAACCTGATCCGCCACCCTCGGTTTACCGGTTATCTAAGCAAAGGGGATTTTCAGGACCCGCTGGAAATCCCTTCACCGGTGAATGACAACCGCATCCTGCAGTTCCGTGTAACCGAGTTTGGTATCGGCGAACAATTATTGATCGCCCGTGACGTCACGCGGCTGCATCACCTGGAACAAATGCGCAAAGATTTTGTGGCCAATGTGAGCCATGAATTGAAGACGCCGCTTACCGTGCTCAAAGGCTACCTGGAAACCCTGCTCGACACCCTCCCGGAAGAGCAGGCTCGTCTGCGTCGCGCATTGATGCAAATGGACAATCAATCCAACCGCATGGAAGCCCTGGTTGCCGATTTGTTATTACTGGCCCGGTTAGAAGGAACGGAAGCTGACAGTGTACGTCAGGCGGTACCCGTTCATGGCATGCTTAATCGGATGAAAGAAAATGCGTTGGCTATAAGCAGCGACAAGAACCACCAGATCGAGCTGGATGTTCCTCTCGACGCACGGTTGATCGCCAATCCGGCTGAACTGGAAAGCGCCTTCGGCAACCTGATTACCAATGCAGTGAAATATACGCCGGCCAACGGCACCATCCGTATCCGTTGGTGGCAAGATACTCGTGGCGCGCATTTTTCTGTCACAGACAACGGGATCGGTATCGACCCCGCCCACATCCCGCGCTTAACCGAACGTTTCTACCGGCCAGACAATAGCCGTGTTACGGAAACCGGGGGCACAGGGCTGGGCCTCGCCATCGTTAAGCACGTAATGATTCGCCATAACGGGCGCCTGGAAATCACCAGCGAACTGAGCAAGGGCAGCACCTTTACCTGCCATTTCCCGGCGGAGCGGCTAGTCAGTAAACCCACGGCGGTGGCTGGCTGAGCGCCCACCGCGTGAGCTCAAGGCATATGCTGCAGAAGAATGTCTTACAGCGGCTCCATAGACTGCTCTGATCCGCCTTTCAGGCGCTCGCTACGCACATTCATATACGACTGCTCCGCCACCGCCATGCTTTTCATGGACTGATCGCGGAAGCGTCGATAGGAATTGTACACCTTGCGCGCATCTTTGTTGTCGGCCACGAGGGTCTCAATCACTTCATCGCTGGCGTTCTTCAACGCCTTGAGCACATCGTCAGGCAGGCGCCGCAGTTTAACGCCGTGCTTGTTAACCAGCTCATCCAGGGCAGCGTTATTGCGGGCGGTGTATTCATCCAGCATGTCCTGGTTTTCGGACTGTGCGGCATAACGAATAATCGCCTGCAGGTCTGTGGGCAAGCCTTCCCACACCTTTTTGTTGATGGTCAGCTCCAGCGTCGGGCCGGGCTCTTGCCAGCCCGGATAGTAGTAGTACTCGGCTACCCGGTGCAGGCCAAAGGTCAGGTCGTTGTAGGGCCCGACCCAGTCCGCCGCATCAATGGCTCCGGTTTGCAGTGAGGTAAACACCTCGGCACCCGGCAGCTGTACCGGTGTAGCCCCAACCTTGCCCAACACTTCCCCAGCCAGGCCAGGCATACGCATCTTCAACCCTTTCAGGTCTTCAATGCTGTTGATTTCTTTATTGAACCAGCCCGCCATTTGCGTACCGGTGTTACCACAGGCAAAAGGCTTAAGATTGAACTGGGCATACAAGTCATCCCACAGTTCCTGCCCCCCGCCATGGTGCAGCCAGCCATTCATTTCCTGGGCTGTGAGCCCAAAGGGCACAGCGGTGAAAAACGGCGTGGCAGGATGCTTTCCTTTCCAATAATAGGCCGCCCCATGGCCCATTTCCGCACTGCCCTGGCGTACCGCGTCAAACACCTCAAAGGCCGGCACCAATTCTTTGGCGCCATAAACCTTGATCTTAATTCGCCCGGCAGACATTTCTTCCACCCGTTTGGCAAAGCGGTTGGCGCCCGCACCCAGCCCCGGATAGTTCTTTGGCCAAGTGGTAACCATTTTCCATTCATAGGTCTGTGGCCTGAGTTTTTTCTCCTCAGGTTCCGGCGGTGTCGCCACCCCCTTGTCTACCGGTGGGCAGTCTTTCGGCTCACAACCGGCCAGCGCCAAGCCTCCCAGCCCCAAACCCAGAGCAGAAACAAATTTACGGCGATCCAATGAGATGTCCTCCGATAGTGGGCGGCAGTCATCTGCCGCTTTCGATTTATTTTTTGCGGTTTGGCGCTAAACACCCAATGCCAGACCGTCTTTCGTTCTAGCGCCGGTATCAGGGAGCGAGCACCAAACGGGCCATCGAGCCCTATACCACTTCCAGCCGAGCGTATTGGCTAACCAGCCACTTGGTGCCCGCGCCATCGAAATTGATTTGCAGGCGCGCATTGGGCCCCTGCCCTTCAAAGTGCAAAATCGTGCCTTCCCCGAATTTCGGGTGTAACACCCGAGCGCCCAGGCTGATGCCATTAGACTCGGTTTCACGAATGGGTTTGGCCGCACCGCCCATGGGCCGGCTGAACCCTGCACGGGCGCGGACTTCCTCCAGCGTTTCGGCGGGAATTTCTCGCAAAAAGCGGCTGGGAGGATTGTAGTTTTCGTTACCGTACAACCGCCGGGTTTCCGCATGGGTCAAATACAGCTCGCGCATGGCCCGTGTCAGGCCCACGTAGCAAAGGCGGCGCTCTTCTGCCAACCGACCCGGCTCCTCGCTGGACATCTTGTGGGGGAACAAGCCTTCTTCCATGCCGGTAATAAAGACCACCGGAAATTCCAGCCCCTTGGCGGAGTGCAGAGTCATCATCTGCACCGCGTCCTCGTGGGCGTCAGCCTGCCCCTCCCCGGATTCCAGCGCCGCATGATCAAGAAATGCGGTGAGGCTATCGAGTTCGGAGTCCTCATCCTCATCACCGAATTCCCGGGTGGCGGAAAGCAGTTCGCGCAGGTTTTCCAGCCGCTGCTGGCCCTTCTCGCCCTTTTCCTTGCCATGAAATTCCAGCAACCCACTGGCTTCAATCACATGCTCGGTAGTTTCCGCCAACGACAACCCATCGCACTGCTGCTCCAGCTGGGCGATTAGATTCAGGAACACCGCCAACGCATTAATGGCTCGAGCGGTAAGCAACTGCTCACTAACGACTGCCTGGGCAGCGTCCCACAGGGACACGTTACGCTGCCGCGCCACCTCACGCAGGGTTTCCAGGGTCTTGTTGCCAATGCCGCGGGTGGGTGTGTTCACCACTCGCTCGAAGGCGGCATCCGCATGGCGGTGGCTGAGTAGGCGCAGATAGGCCAGTGCATTTTTGATTTCCACCCGCTCGAAGAAGCGTTGCCCGCCATAGATACGGTAGGGAATCCCCGCCTGCAGAAAAGCCTCTTCCAGCACCCGCGACTGGGCGTTGGAGCGGTACAGCACCGCCATTTCCCGCCGCGCGGTGCCTTCCTGAAATAGCTTATCCATGCGCCCAGCAATAAAGCGCGCTTCATCCACTTCATTGAAACCGGAATAGAGGCGGATCAAATCGCCATCGCCGCCCTCGGTCCACAGTTCCTTGCCCAGGCGGTCACTGTTATGGCCGATCACCGCGTTGGCCGCTTTCAGAATAGTGCCGGTGGAACGGTAATTCTGCTCCAAGCGAATGGTACGAGTATCGGGGAAGTCACGGCTGAATTTATGAATGTTCTCGATCTTGGCGCCACGCCAGCCATAAATGGACTGGTCATCGTCACCGACGATGGTGACCGCGTTATTTTCGTCCGCCAGCAACTGTAGCCAAGCGTATTGAATGCTGTTGGTATCCTGGAACTCGTCTACCAGGATATGCCGGAAACGGCGCTGATAGTGGCTGCGGAGGCCGTCGTTGTCGCGGAACAGCTCCAGCACCCGCAACAGCATTTCGTTGAAATCCACCAGCCCGCCCCGCTCGCAGGCTTCTTCGTAAGCGAAGTAGATCTTCTGCATGGTCAGAGCAAACAGGTCACCAGCGGTATCCATATGCCGGGCGCGAAGCCCTTCGTCTTTTTGACTATTAATAAACCAGGTGGCCTGGCGGGCTGGCCAGCGCTGTTCATCCAGGCCCAGCTGCTTGCTTATTCGCTTGATCAGCCGAATCTGGTCATCCGCATCAATGATCTGGAATCCCTGGGGGAGGCCGGCCTCCTGCCAATGGGCCCGTAACAGACGATGGGCAATACCGTGAAAAGTACCCACCCACATGCCGTCAGCGGACATATCCAGCAGTTGCTCAATACGCCCGCGCATTTCTGCCGCAGCCTTGTTAGTAAAGGTCACCGCCAGAATGCCGAACGGCGAGGCCTGCTCGGTGGCGACCTGCCAGGCAATACGGTGCACCAGCACCCGAGTTTTACCGGAGCCCGCCCCCGCCAGCACCAGCAAATGTCGGTCATCGGCAGCCACCGCATCGCGCTGGGCCGGGTTCAAACCATCAATAAGGGAAGTTACGTCATCCATGGCGTGAAAGTTTAGCAGAATGTCCCCGCCGGTGATGCCCGCAGGAGCAGGCAATTTCCCCCTGCCCCGATACTTCTCTTCACTCTCCCAAGAAAGTCGGTTTCCCTCGCCCCCAACCTGTGGGTAAACTGGAAACAAAAAGACTCGGCGCTCAAGCCAGAGGAAACATTTACGGTGTCTCTGCAGTCTCTATCAGCTCAGCCAGCAGCCCCGTTCAACGGGGTGCTCAATGAACAATGTCAGTTGCTGCTAAGCGGCATCGTTGTGCTATTGCTGCTAGAAAGTGCAACCGCCGTTACCCTGGTATGGACTTACTGGCCCACGTCCATATCACAGCACACACTACTGACTTGGCTAGGCATCCTTGCCGTCATGCAGGTGACCCGTTTATTTATCCTGATTTATTACCGTCGCCGACTGGCTGCCCAGCAAGCCACACCGCTCTGTCGGCGCCTGCTCTCCGGGTTGGCCCTCTCCACACCTTTATTTATCGGCCTAGCAGGCTATCTATTTAATCCGTTGGACACCCTGTTCAGCCCGCCGATGTTAAGCGCACAGTTAATATGCGCCGGCTTAGGGCTGGGCCTGAGCACTATCGCGTTGGCCGCCTACAGCAGCCATTTCCCCACCGTGTTCCTGTATTTGATCATGCTGCTCGGCCCGACCGTGGCTCGCCTGGCGGAAACCCAGCAACAAAGCCCGTTATCACTGGTTCTGTTGGTGCCTGTGTTGGGGATATTCTTCTTGGTCGCCGCCCAACGCATCAATCGCACCGGCCACCAAGCCATGGTCCTACAGGCCAGTAACCGCTCGCTAATTGATTACTTGAACCGCGCGCGCAGCGACGCCGAAGCCCTCAACGAAAAACTGGCTCAAGAAATTTACGACCGCAAGGACGCTCGCCAGCGACTACAAGACACCAACGACCGACTAGAAAGCATGGTGCAGGAACGCACTCACGCCTTAGGCGAAACCAACACCGCCTTGGCGGCGACCAGCGAACGTCTAGAGCTGGCTCTGGAAGCCAGCAATATCGGGCTGTGGGACTGGATACTCGATACCGGGCGTAATTACCACACCAATTTCGACCGCCTGCTGGGATACGACAGCGCCTATTTCAAGAACTTCTTCGGCGACTTGGAAACCCTGGTTCACCCGGATGATCTCACCCGCATTCGCAGCGCCATGGTCGCGCACTTCAAGGGTCTAAATAGTCGCTACCATGCGGTCTATCGGCTACGTCACGCGGACGGCAGCTGGCGCTGGATTGAAGACGAAGGCCGGGTGGTATCTCGCAACAAGAGCGGCCGCGCGCTCCGCATGATCGGCACCCGCCGCGATATCACTGACGATCGCCAAGCTCAAGAACAACAACGGCTAGCCGCTACCGTTTTTGAGAACGCTCCTGAAGGCATCTTCATTCTGGACCACAAGTTCCGTTTCTTGGCCGTGAATGCTCGTTTCGAGCAAATCACCGGCTATTCCGAATCTCTGCTCATCGGCCGCCGTATCCTGGAAGAAGAAGCTCAGCCGAACCGGGAAATCTATTTGGGCATCACCGCCACCCTGCATGATAAAGGCTTCTGGGAAGGGGAAATCAACGAACGCCGCCGCAACGGCGAAACATTCCCCGAATGGCTACAAATGAGCGCGGTGCGCGACGAACAGAAACGGGTGATCCGCTATGTGGGAATGATCTCCGACCTGACCAGCCGCAAAGAAACCGAACAACAGCTTCTGTTCCTCTCCAATTATGATCGCCTCACCGGCCTGGCCAATCGCACCCAATTCCGCGAGCATCTGCACAAGTCGCTGACCTTGGCTCGGCTGAATCGCGAAAAGGTCGCTCTGTTAATGATCGATCTGGACCGTTTCAAGCCCATCAACGAATCGCTGGGACATGAGATTGGCGACCGCCTACTGAAAGCCGCAGCCGAGCGCATGGCCCAGCATGCCGGCGGGCAAGAATCATTGGCCCGGGTCGGCGGCGATGAATTCACCTTGCTGCTGGAAAACCATGGTGGCGAAAGCAACATCAGCCAGCATTGCCAGAAACTGATCAATGCCATTAAAAAGCCGTTCCTCATTGATGGCCACGAGCTGCTTTTGGGCGCCAGCATCGGCATTAGCCTGTTCCCGGAGACCGCCAAAGAAGCCCAAAGCATGATCAATCAGTCGGACATGGCGGTGTATCAGGCCAAACGTGGCGGCGGCAATAACTTCCAGTTCTACCGCAGCAATATGCGCGTAGCTTCAGTGGAACAACTGGCCCTGGAAACCAGCCTGCGCAAAGCTATTTTCAAGAATGAATTTGTGGTGCATTACCAACCGAAAATGGACTTGGCCAGTAATAGCATCACCTCAGTGGAAGCACTGGTACGTTGGCAACACCCCACCATGGGCCTGCTACCCCCGGCGGAATTTATTCCGCTAGCCGAGGAAACCGGGCTAATCTCTGCCATCGGCGAATTAGTGCTGGAACGCTCCTGCCGTCAGGCATACAAATGGTACAAACAGGGCCTCGGTGACATCTGTGTTTCGGTGAATCTATCCGCTCACCAGTTCCGCAAAGGCAACGTGGCAGAAATCGTCGATCGGGTTCTATCCTCCACGGAGCTGCCGCCACACCTGCTGGAACTAGAACTCACCGAGAGTCTTATCATGGAAGACATGGAGCAAAACATTGAGCTGCTCCAACAACTGCGCACTCGAGGCATTGAACTGGCCCTCGACGATTTTGGCACCGGTTATTCGTCACTGAGCTACCTGAAACGCTTCCCGGTGGACACACTGAAAATCGATCGTTCATTTATCATGGATCTGGACAAAAGCCCGGACGACGCTGCGATCACCCGTGCCATTATCGACATGGCCCACAGTCTGAAAATGAATGTCATCGCTGAAGGAGTAGAAACTGAAGAGCACCTGAGCATTCTGCGAGACATGCATTGCGACAGCATCCAAGGCTATCTGATCAGCCGGCCAGTACCAGAAACCGAGTTGTTGGAATTACTGCATACGCAGGCGTACCGAAAGACAATGGATAATTGATAGTGGCAATGGGTACGAACGTAAAGGCATCAGGCCGCGCCAGGCTTTGGCCGCGGCCTGATGCCTTGCCTTTACAGGGGCCAACCCAAGCGGCTCCGCAAGTTATCTAATCTCAGTTTTTAATTAAGAATTTCCAAGGTTTCTTGCGCCTGAAAATACCCTTCCAGATGACGACGCAGCCACTCTTCCAGCAACCCTTCATCTTGCAGCTTAGCCATCACTGGCGGCAGGAAGCGGCGGGCATCATCCAGCATCAGCTCGCGGGTCACACCCAACTCATCAAGCAAGCCCGTCAGGCTGGTATCACCGTATTTATCAAAAAACGCCCGCACCCCGGCTTCCAACATGGCATTGAAGTAATCCGTATGGCGCAGCTCCCGCCAGTAATCGAACACAATCACGAACAGCTCCTGGATATCTTCACTGCTCACCAATTCTTTCAAGTCTGCCACCGGGCGTTGACCAAAGTCCTGCCAAGCCACCTTCACCAACTCACGCAGTTCATCCAGATTCTCATCCCGATACAAATAAGGATCGCTCAGCAATTGCTCAGTACGGCGCAGTAACCACTCCTGCAATCTGATCTCTAGGCTGGCCAACCAACGTTCCGGCAACCGTTTGCTCAATTGGCTGCGCAAAGGGCCGGGCAAACCCTGATGCAGCAACGTCTTTAACCCCAGCTGAGCACCACCCGCCAGTAAGGCCAGCAACACCGGATTGCGCCCCAGCCACGCCATGCTTTCCCGTGACAACGGGATCTCCAAAAACTTATCGAGCAAGGCCGTCACCACGACCTCATCAATCACGTCTCCGACAAGGTGTTCGCTCTGGATGGCGTCGTCATAAAGCTGCTCCACTATATCGCCCACCAGCTCGGGAATCGCACCACTGATATCCATTTTCACAGCGTACTTCTGCGCCGTGGCAAACACCTGCTCAGCCTGCACCCACTGATTAAGGGAATAACCCGCTCCACGCTCAAGGGCGTAATCCAGCTCCTCAACGATCAGCGAATCCAGCTGTTTGGACGAGAGGCGTGCCAACAGGTAACGGATCAATCCATCCAGTAAACGATTCGCAACTTCCTGTTTATTACTCACCATTTTCTACCTTTTCCAGTGAAAAGTTCTTGATGATACGCGCATCAATTGTATCATTGACTGATGTAACAGTTACGGAGGAATGCGCAATGTCGACCCCGATTCTGCCTATACGTCGCAATTTAAAATTCAACCTGAACCCGGCCAAGGCGCTAACCTGGCACCGGGACGGTCTGAATATCAGTCAGTTCCTCAACACCATGAGCCTGTTCTTCCCGGTCGGTGAACGCTTCTTTATCAACAGCGTCCGCAATTATCGCGACCAGATTACCGATCCAGAACTGAAAAAGGCGGTAACCGCCTTTATCGGTCAGGAAGCCATCCATGGCCGTGAGCACGAAGAGTACAATGACTTCGTTGCCCAGGCAGGCGTTCCCTTGCATGCCCAAGAGGCCATTGTTGCCAAGCTGCTTGGTGCGGTTCAGCAATACAGCCCAGAGGCCCTTCAATTAGCCATCACCGTATCTCTGGAACACCTGACGGCCATTCTTGGCGGCGGCCTGCTAGACCTGCCGGAAATCATGGATGGCTCAGACGAAGACTATAAGGCCATCTGGAATTGGCACGCTCTAGAGGAAACCGAACACAAGGCCGTGGCCTTCGATGTATACCGTACCGTTATCGGCGGAGACAGCAATCTTGGCGCCTACGCCCTGCGCAGCAGCACTCTGGTATTGTCTACCGCCGCGTTCTTTACCCTGTTCACCCCCTTTTATTTACACAATGTACGCATAAAGGGTGGCCTGACCGACCTGAAGGGCTGGCGAGCGGTGGCCAAACACACTTGGGGCCGCAAAGGGGTTTTCCTGAATATCACCAAGCCTTGGCTTGATTGGTTCAAACCCGGCTTTCACCCCTGGGACCACGACAACCGCGAGCACCTGAAAAACTTCAAAGCCCTGCTTGGCGACCGTCTCCAGGACGCGGCATAACCGTTTTACTTCACCGAGCTCTCCCCTTTCCGGTGACTTACAGGGTCGGCATTTTTGCCGACCTTTTTTTAAGTTGAATTCAAGGAAATAACGTTACAACTGAATTTGTTTACCCGAATGTGAACTAAAAAAACGCCGGCTCAATAGCCGGCGTTTTGTGGCGTATGGAGACTTACCCCCCATTGCCATCTTGGGTGGAAACCACTCGATCATCAGCGAGGCGAACGTTTGCCGCCGGGGCGCTGCCGTCCCGGTCTTCACCGAAATACAGCGTGGTGTGCGGGAACGGGATTTCAATGCCGACTTTGTCGAAGTAGATCTTCACTAGTCGATTGAAAGCACGCCCCACAGCCCACTGGTTGCCCGGCGTGGTTTTAATCACCACACGGATATTCACCGAACTGTCCGCCAAGGCCGACACCCCAGCCACTTCCAGCGGGGCCAGAATATCATTCTTGTGCTTACCCTCCTTCAGCGCTTCAAACGCAGCCTCCAGCTGCACGATGGCATCGTCGATGCTCTCGCGATAAGCAATGCCATATTCACCCACATGATTACCGAATTCACGGGTGTAATTAGACACCGCATCCACCGAGGAGAACGGCACAATGTGGTAGGTGCCGTACAAATCACGCAACGCTACCGACCGAATACCTACCCGTTCCACGGTGCCTGAGTGAGCACCGACACCCACGAAATCACC
>Ga0209094_1001615_pt1 | contig 12446 bp, 30 predicted proteins | sample COGITO_mtgs_1004_2_FD_184790 | JGI IMG/M metagenome (GOLD analysis project Ga0209094, IMG submission 184790) | Pelagic marine microbial communities from North Sea - COGITO_mtgs_100430 (SPAdes) (version 2) | ecosystem: Environmental > Aquatic > Marine > Epipelagic ...
CCAGTTGAACTATCTAACGTGAGACCACCCACCAATCCTGTAGCACCATAACTAGTTGGATTGTTTCTAGCGTTTATAACGTAGGTAAAATCACTATCTAGTAATATAAAGTTAGTAGAGTGAGCTATAATAGATGGTAAGTCTCCGTAATCTGGAACTACACCTCCATTGTTGTTGTTGCTAGAGCTATCTCCGTCAATACATATAGCTATTGAGTTAGGAACTTCTACTTCTACCTCTGTAGTCCATCCTGCTAATACGTTTCCGTATTTCTCTTTAAATGGCTCTGCTGAAGGAGTTGATGTTACTTGATACTTAGAGCTAAATAAGCTACCTCTTCTCATCTTCATTATAAGTGAGTTAATTACTTGAAACTGAGTATTCATAACATCGTGTAGGTTGTCATTACCATAAAACTCGTCAAAATCACTAGGAGATTGGTTGTAGTCAACAATATCAGCACATAATACCTTTATTCTGAATGTTACTGTTCTTTCTCCGTAAGATGCACTATCGATTAGTAGATGCGACAATGGGAACATTGTCGTTTTATCTAAATCTAAGTCAGTTATGTCTCCGTAGGAGACTGTATTTACAGAAGGATTGCTTCTAAGCTCATCCCTTAATACATCTAATATGTCGTAAACGTGTTTCATTATCTTGTACTTTGTTTTATTAACTTATTCTCTAATTCGTTTTTCTCTTTAGCGTACTCTAGGTACATTAAGCATTGATGAATGGGGAGTGCTGTAACTTCGTCAATTCTTCTGACATCTCCTTGCGCAAGTTCAAGTATTGCTGGATAACCTTTCCATTTTCTTCCGAAACTACTTCTGAGTTGCTCTCCTTTTCCGTCTGATATTGACTGAGTATAGAGTCCATCGTATAATCCCCTAATTTTTTCACTAAACGATAAAAAAAAACCCTAGCACCTAAAGCTACATCTATTGGCATATCTTTCATAAGGTCTGCGTAAAAGTCTGTACCTTGATACTCGTGTATTCTATACTTACCACCTATTTGCCATATTAACGGTCTGTATAAGACTGCCATAGCTCTATGTAGGCTCTTGTTATCCCAAATATAATTCTCTAAATCTTCCCATTCTCCGTAAGACATCTTATCTAAGTTTGGTATTAGTCCAAACTCAACCTCTACTCCATCAGAACCTACCATTTTAAAGGTGTTTACTAATGGTGTTTGTGAATTTAAGGTGTCGTATAAGTGACCTATAATAGTATCAAAGCTAGAAACAGGTATTTTAAGTAATGATTTCAAATCTACATCACAAAATATCTCTAACATCTTCTTATTTAGAAAATCGTTAGATTCGTTGTCTTTATTCTTGTTGTAAACGTCAATGAACTTAACCCAGTCCTTTAATTTAATGCCTCTTAGTGACTTAGGTATATTTAAGTTAAAATTTTGATTCATATATTATTTTTGTATATAAAGATAACGTATTTTTAAATTATATGTGTTAATAATTTGGTAGTCTCGTTTATTTTTTGTATGTTTGCAAAGTATTAACAAATTAAATTTATATAAAATGAAAAAATTAGTATCATTAATTATTATTGCTTCTTTATTTAGCTGTAATAATGAAACAGAAGAACAAACAATGTTAGACAGACTTACTGAAGTCCAGTTATGGAAGTTAGATTATAGTTCTACACAATTAATATCATTTGACTACTCAGATAGTGTCTATGATATTCATCCATTTAATAACCAACTAGGTTGTTATATAAAATTAAATCTTTCTGAAGTCCAGACTGTAGACATTGTAAAGAACTCATACTCTGAGCTTGAATTATTAATCACCTATATTGATGGGTACTCGTACACCTTGAGGTTCTATAACGTGAATGGTTATTACTTCCACCAAGCCATATACAATTATGAAGACAACCTGTCAGCTAAGACGCTTATGACCCCATCTGCATTAACTATATCAGATTTAAACCACTGTGATTAATGGAATTACTAGATTCAAATAGTGTAATAACATTTAAGAGGTTTAAGTGTCTGAGAACTAATCAGATATACGAGGTTGTTCAAACGGAGTGTACAGGCAGGTATATTAATAACGCTATCGATACACTTGTTCGTAGTGACGGACTAAGAAAGTCTTTTGCTAGAGCAGAACTAAGAACTAGGTTTTCTAATATAGAAGGCATACCAGAAAAAGATTATTTAACTAAAAAGAAGAAAAAAAGATGACACAAGCAGAAATTATTGAATTAGTAAGAGATATACACCCAGAAGTAGACCACGAAGGAGTGGATATAGTGTATGATAATGGTAATTATGACGTAGATGTAAGGTTTACCTCTTGGGATTGCTTATTTACTGTAGAAATATACTCTAAATCAAGCGAAATACCATTAGAGTTAACTTCTAGGACTATGACAGAGCTATTTGACTATACTGTAGACTTACATACAGAATATATGAGAGGCTTGACGGAATTACAGGAAACTAGAGATTATTTAGATATTTACAGATAATCAACAAAAAGCTTGCGTATGTGAATAATTATTCGTATGTTTGCAAAGTATTAACAATTAAACTAAAGTATGCGAGTAGAAGATTTAACAAGTTATGAGAATGACAAGAGTAAAGTAACAGTTTTTATGGAGACAGATACTGATGGTAGCTATCACTTCCTTAAACACATAGAAGAAAAGGGGTCTGATAATGAGCAATTAATTAGGTATTCGCTAGAGATGTTTCTCGCAGAATATTATTTAATTGAGAAGTTTATAAAAGATAATTTAGTAGAAGACAGGAAATTTTTTAAGCAAGTTATGCAATTAAAAGCAAGTAGAAATGAATAAACTAAAAATAGTAGAAACCAAAAAAAACCACTATAGAGTTTTCGTAGACGGAAAGGATATACTTGGCGAACAAGAAAGAAGTGATTTAAGGCATCTAGTAGGTGTAATTGATAACGGTATAAACACAGGAATATAATGGAGGTATTTAAAGACATACCTAATTACGAAGGATTATATCAAGTAAGTAATTTAGGTAACATAAAGAGCTTGAATTATCGAAGGACTGGTAAGTCAAGGATACTTAAATTAACTGAGAACTCTTGTGGTTACTTAAAGGTTTGTTTAAGTAAAAATAAATCTCAGAAGGTTATTACTGTACATCAGTTAGTCTCTGAGGCATTCCTTAATCACAAACCTAATGGATACACTCTTGTTGTAGACCACATAGATAATGACAAGAAGAATAACAACTTAAAGAACTTGAGGGTTATGTCTAATAGAGAAAATTGCTCTAAAGATAGGGTAGGCTCTTCTAAATATACTGGGGTTTATTTTCATAAGGCTAGAGGTAAGTGGATGGCTAAGATTCAGTTAAACGGAAAATATATTTATCTTGGAAGTTATATTAACGAGGAGGATGCTGCAGAAGCATATAAAAACACATTAAGTTTAATAAATAAAAGCAATTAAAATGAAAATTAGTAAAGAAACAATTAGTTATTTAAAGTCAGTATTAACGTCTCAGTTGCTTTTAGAAGCTAACGAAGAGCTAGTATTAACAAATCGCTACAAGGGTAGCTTAAAACAGCAGGTAAATAGGGTAAACGGTATGTTAGAGCCTATAGTAAGAGAAGAGTTTGACTCAGTATATCAAGCAGACCCAGAAATGACTACTAATATACTAAACAAGATAGATTCTGTAATAAGTACTATATCTAAGCTAGATTTAGATGAATTAGTTATTGTAGAGGGTCTTTTAAGTGATTACGAGGCTAATAAAGAAGAGTATTTAAAGAATGCTCAAGCTAATATAGATGGAATATAATATGCAACAGAGAATATGTGACTGCCATCTTAGACTAGGTGGCTGTTACTGCTCTCTAATAAACACGAAGGAATATGACAAAGGAACAATACGAGATAGCGAAAGAGACAATAACTCAGGTAAACAACTACTTCGAAACAGATTGCAGGATAAAGAGTAGAAAGACTAATATAGTTAGACCTAGAATGTACGCTTGTAAGATAATTAGAGAGCTTACTGGTGTAACATTGCAAGATATAGCAGACTTATTTGGTCAGCAGCACGCTAACGTAATACACGCTTTAAAAACAGTAGATAATGACTTAGAGGTAACACCTAAGTATAAAATGTACTACTTAGAGCTTAGAGCTATAGTAGAAGCTACAGATGTCTACAAAAATAGTAGTATAGCTAAGAAAAGTATTATAAGTGATATAAGACAAGAAGTTTACAATGCTCTTATGGGTAAAGATGTAGCAGAATTACAACAAATACTAAACACAATAAAATAATGAATACAAGAGAAAAACACGCAGAGATGCTAGAATCAGAAGAACACGAAAGAAGAATGAGAGCTATAGCTCAGAATGGTAATGATGGTTTAAATTATACAGAAACTATGACTTACGAGAAAGATATGTTATATGGGTTTAATAAGTCTGTTAATGATATAGAGGTAGAAGCTGAGGTTGTTGAGCCTACAGAAGAGTTAGACCCTTCTTACTCCTGTACAGACTCAAGGATAGTAGCAGATGCTATTCTAAAGGCAGAAGATAGAAAAGCTACACCAGTGTATTCAGGTGTAATCTCGTACTTTCCACTAGCTTTAAAGGAAATATCTAAAGCTAGCTATGAAGGGCAAAGACAACATAATCCAGATAAGCCATTAGCTTGGGATAGAAGTAAGAGTGGAGATGAGTTAGATGCTATGATGCGTCATTTACTAGACCACGCCTCAGGCGAGTTATTTGATGATTGTGGTACTAGACATATTGTTAAGTGTGGATGGAGAATTTTAGCTTTTATTCAGAAAACTATGGAGAATGAAAACTTAACTAATAAATTATAAAAACAAATAGATATGGAAAAACCAGTAAAAGAAGATTACGATTTCAATGACCTTTTTGAATCACTAGCTTACATTAAGGAACAAGAGCTGTACATAGAATACTTAAAAGGCATTCTAAGCAAAACACTACCGCACTTGGAGAAGGTAGATAAAGCAAATAAATCAACAACACTACAAGGAGTAATAACATTCTTTATGATGGCTTCAGTAGTCGCATTAGTAATAACACTAACAGTAATCTTAATAAACTTATGAGAGAACCATTAGTATTTTTATTCAGACTAGCAGTACTAGGTATATTAGCATTAACTTATATTTATATATCTAGATAATGACTAACTGGACTACAGAGCAATTAAAGAACCTTAAAGAAGTAACTAACCATAAAGTAATATATGATGGTTATGAGTTTGTGTGGATGTCTAAGCCTGACGATGTTTGGTCTAGGCATTACATAAGCAACTTTGAAGACTATAACAAACCTATGTCTTGGATACACCACCATACATATAATTGGGGTAAAGAATATAAACAAAGACAAGAGAAGTATCTAGCAGATATGAGAAGAAGTTTGGATATAGATGTTAAGATAAGAGAGATTAGTAGAGAAGCTAAGATAAAGACTAAAGAGAAGGTTAAAGAGATAGTAAATCTAAAACCAACTATAAGTAACAAAGATATAGCAGACATACTTGGAGTAACAATTAAATCAGTAGAATACCATAAAAGCAACATATAATGAGAGAATATAGAATAGTAAAAGAAACAACAACGAATACTAACAAAGTAACATATTACATAGAGCGTAGAAATAAGTTCTTAATATGGGAATGGTGGGATAGATTAAGGTATATTCGCTTTACTAGATGTAGCGCAGCTAAATACTACTTAGATAAATTAACAGACCAGATAATAACAGAAGTAGTAAAATAACCATATAATAAAAAGTTTAGGGTAGGTTAGTGATACTTACCCTAAAGAATTATTTTGGAGATACTAATAATCAAGTAGTTACAAATTATAAAAAAACCCCTATAGAACCTTTTTAGTATTTGTTTGAATTCATTGAGTTTTATTTGATTTCATTGAATTGAGCTACTACACTTACCAATCATTCATTTTACGTTGAATTCACTTAATTGACTTACTACACATATACAATCTTCATATTACGTCAATACGCTATATCTATTCTAAGCCCTTCTAAGCTATTATATTATTTGTCTGGTATGTTAGTATTGTTTTGTTGTTATGTGAGCTTAGATTGAATATTTTTATTGTGTTTAATTCTATATCCCATTCTCACATCATCCCTTCTACATTCCTCAAAATATTTGTATATAAAAAACCTATACTAAAATTAATTAATATAGGCTTTTTTTATAGGTGTTATTTACTCAATACATTTTATATGTAGGTATGTTTAGTTCGTATGCTTTTAGTCTAAAGAAATACTGCTTTGTGTCTATTATATTATTTCTCCACAATCTTTTTAGCTGGGTTGGTGTGTTATTTTCTCTTATCATATCTTTATTTATTTAATTGTTTCTAGTGTTTTGATTACGTTTTTAATATCCTTCATACAAGCCCTGATGTTCTCCCTATCTAATGAGAACCAACCTAAGCCATCAACACCTAGTTTGTCGTGTTCCTTACTTAACTGCTTTATCTGTTTATTTAGATCGTTTATTATTGTTTGCATATCTTTATTTATTTAGTAGTTATTAAAATAGTTTATTATTGAATCGTATTCGCTTAAATTCTCATCGTTATAGTTAGAGTTGTAAAATTCCAAATAGTACTTTGATATTTCACCGAAAGCCAAATCGTATGCTAAATTTGTTAATGGGTGTCTAGGGTTTTTAACCTCTTGCAATAATGTATAGAACAAAAACTCATTATAGTATATTGTAGTCATATCTTTATTATTTAGTAGTTATTAAAATTATTGTTAAAATCATTGTAGAAATCAAAATCGTTAATTTCTTGTTCGTTGTAATGTGCTTCGATAATGTTGTTTATATTATTCATAATATTTAGTTTTTAGATTCCTGTTAATAATAGTTGAAATTCAGTAAAGTTTAATTTGTTGTAAGGCTTGTCGTATTTTCTTAATGATAAGATTTCTAATTGCTTACTTGTGTGATTTGGTTTCATAATATATAGTTTTTAAATTCTTTATAAATGTAATACTTTTATTTTATTCCTACAAATTTATTGTAATATTTTTTTAGCGTTAAAATAGTGTTTTATATCTAAGTAAGATAAACTTGTGCTTATGGTTTTTTTTGTATTGTTACCATCTATAAAAGTGACTTTTCTTTTTACTGGTTTTGATATGTTTAAAAACATTATAATTCTATTTTTAAGCTATTGTTAATTTGTTTTTTTATATCCGATACAATTTTAAAGTTATTATTGTACTGGCTTCTAAATCTGCTAATGTCATTTGTAAGGGTAAAATCTACAATTTTATTGTCTTCAACCCTATAAAATATAAAGTCTTTATTTGAGCGTATTATTTTTAATGCAGTTGTTATACTAATTTTTACCATATCTTAATAATTGTTAAAATATTTTTGTGACGAAAGCCATATTATTGCCTGTAGCTCAAAACCTTTAATGCCTAATTTATTCGCTTTTTTTATAGTCAATGATTTTATTTGCTCATAAGCTATTTTGCCTATTGTAGCGCTATTAATATTTATTTTGTCATTAAAACAAGCTCTTAAATGCCAAATATCTATGGTTAAAAAATCATTGTTTAAGTAAGCTATATTATTTACAAAATTAAATGTCTTTAAGCTGTTGTTTGTTATATTAATATTGTTGGCTAAAATATTAAATGCTTTAAATTTGTTTGTATGGAATGTGCAAACCTTAATGTCTACAGGGTGCAAACCAAGTATAAAAGCTTCACAAAGCTTTTCAGCATCTTTAAGGTTTTGTTTCCATTTGTTTCTAGGTGATAAAGCGCTAATAACTTGAGAAACTTTATAGACATCTAAATTATATTTTTTAGCTATGTTAAGAGCTTGTTTATTAGCATCTTTGTACCAGCTTAAACCATCTTTAATATCTTGTTTTGTTGCTATATTAAAAAAGAAGTCTAAATTTTTGCTAATTTTTTGTAGCTTGTAATTACTTAATTTTTTCATTCTATTGCTTTTTTAATGCGTTAATACTATTGTTTAGATAATTCGCAGTGAATAACCTCTGATTTTTAACAAAGCTATCATTCATATAAAAATAATGCGCTTGTCCTATAATTTCGGCGTTTATAAGTTCCTTTTCAAAAACCCATTCATTTGGTAACATATCCCTTTGTATATTGCAAACGATAGACTCCTCAGTAATAGAATAGCCTAAATTGTAATTTAAGTGAATATAATCGTGCCAAGCCCTAAAGTAATGATTTATTTTTTTATCCCCAAAAATAGTATTTTCGCTTGCACCAGTCCAAATATATATTTTTCCTGTCTCTCTATATGTTTTTTTGTGAGACTCAAAAGTGGCTTCAATATCATTACTATCAAAATTATCATTTTTAGTAAATACAAATGTATCTTTGTGGCTTTCAAACCATAACCTTATAAACTGGTTTAGTTTATCACTGAAAGGAATGTTTTTCGCTTGTTTACTTGCTAAAAATAAATATTTGCTTTTCATCTTGTTTAGTTTTATTTGTTTATAAATTTGTTTAATTCTGTTACTGTTTTTAATTCGGATTTTGTTATTTCAATGGCTATTTGTTTTTCTAAAATATCTAATTGCTTTGATATGTACCAGTCATCTTTTAACTGCAAATATTCGCGCATTTTTTTTATTGTTTCATTCATTTTATTTTAGTTTCTAATCGCATATGATGCACCCTTTGCACAATCTTTTAAAATTTCGTTTGCTTTTCTTAATACTTTTTTAATTTTAGTCATTTTTTATTTGGTTTTAATTAATGTTTTTTGTTTTGCGAACGTTTGCAAAGTTTCTCTTTTCGCTCAAGCTATTTTAAAACCTCTTTTTAAAATAATTATTCTTTACTCGATTTGGTTTGTTCGCTCATTTTGTTTTACACTACAAATATACAATACTTTTATAATACAATCCTAATTTATTTTAAATTATTTTTTATTTATTTTCATTCTAAATAACATAGGTATAAATTACTGATATAAGGAACGCGCGCGCGAATACAAAAATCTTTTTAATCTACCAAACATTTAGAAGACTTTTTTTGTTTAAAATAACACTATTAAAAATGTATGTTTGCATATGGAAAATAAACAACATAACCAAATAAAATTACTATTTATATTTATTCTAAATAAGCTATTTATAATGGTTACAAATAACAAAATTACCCCATCATATTAAACATAGGGCATCATATTAAACGCACCCTTCATATTAAACATAACCCTTCATATTAAACATAAGACAAATGGAAACACTATTTATTCAGACAGCAACAGAACTCAAACACTTCATATTAAACACAAAAATCCCATCAGAATTAACTGACAGGATTGTAAATGATTTAATTGACTTATATCCTAATTGTGACTGGTGGATTGAGGACGGTTGGAAGCTCTAACCCCTTCATATTAAACGCACCCCATCATATTAAACGTCTTATCTAATTGTGTAGACACCACTATTGATTCCTTGTATCAAGTACATCATAGCATAACGTATTGCATCCATATAGTGATTGAACTTATCTATAGGAGCTTCCCCTTTATCTTTCCAAACATAGTTATTAATCTCTCTTATAATACCGTGAGAGTTTCTATCTACTATTATCTCGTAATCCTGCATAAGTGCTATACCAGATAATATACTACCTTTCTTCTTTATAGTAGGTTTTATGTTAAGACCCAATACTTTTAACTCATTTATTAGTCTGGGTTCTGAATTATCACATATAATTAAGTCTAAGCCACATTCTGACTTATTCTTCATATATATTTGTGATGTACTCAATCCTTTTTGACCAAATATTTCCTTTACCCATACTTTTCGGGCATTTTTATCTACTGATATTTTTATTAATGTACTTAAATCTTCAGAGAAACCAAAATCTTGACCATAGCAAGTAAGCTCTGTAGGAATATAGTCCCCTACTCTCCATTTTCTAATTATAGTACCCTCAGCTTTATTTAACCAACCTCCAAGTATCTCAGTCTCATACTTATCTGGTCTTTTTTTCTTCATATCATATATCTCCTCAAGAAAAGACTTTTCTGTACCCTTCTTGTTGTCCTTGTATGTAGTGTGTATATATGTTATTCTCTTTGTAGATATGTTAGACCCTCCTCGTACGTTTTCGTGCAGAAAGAACCTCTGATATATCCAATGCTCTTTAGTAGCTGGATTCATTATTAGTATCACTCTATTCTGCCTACCTTTAGCTCTAACGGATAAGTTTATTTTATTAAACACATCCTCATCTACTAGCTCCTCTGCTTCATCTAATACAAATGTTGTAATACCATTCAAAGACTTTAAAGCACCTGTCTGGTTACCTGATGAGGTTCTAATACCTTTAAATATTATAGAACTACCTGTCTTTAAGTTCATTATCTCATCTTTAGTTATCCTAAAGTCTGCGTGAACTCCCATTATGTTAATCTTTTCTATAAATTCAGGTATAATAGAAGTATGTGCTGATACCATTGTGTAACGAGTAAACAAAACCTTATGACCCTCTTCGTAAGTTAGGCTAAGCAGAAAAACTGTTGCTGCAAACGATTTACCTGAGCCACGACCTCCTGTCATAACAAAATACCTAGACTCATCTTTGAATAAAGGTATGTACTTGTCGCTTATATCTATATTATTCTTCATCTTTAGGTGTTATATCTATAATCTTGTCCTTAATCTTCTTGCTTACGTCATTATCTCCAAAGAAGTTTATAATAGGAGCTTTAACGGTTGTTCCTACATTATCTTTATCTTCTTCATAAATCATATCAGTAAGTAGTTTCATATGATTGTAACTACCCTCTTTAGCTTTCTTAGCCATAGACTCAAACATAGCAACCTCACTACCAAATACATTTTTGATAGCTTTCTTTGCATACTGCTTCTTACGACTCTTCTTTGCTTGATTAAGTGCTGGTTTATTAGACCTCTCTCCTTGAGGTATAGGCAACTTAGGTATAGATTTCTTCCTAGAGTTACCCTTTCTGCCATCTGTGCTTTTTATTTCTGTTGATTTACTCATAATAAGATAACGTATTTTTAATTATTCTGTATTACCGTTAATATCTATCCATAACTCACTAAACCTCTCTTCTTCAATAGCTTTATAGTTATTCATAGCTCTAAATACTCCAGCACAAGCAAGATACTCCTCCTCTTCCTCTAGTATTTGTAAATCCCATCCACATTCTTCTAAAGTCATAAAACCCTGCTCTAAGTTAAAGAAATAAATATCATAGTAAGCTTTTTGTACCTCCTCATCACTTCCCTTGTATTCTGATGCTTTCATTACAATCTGTTTTTAATGTTAATAATGCTTTACATTCTTTGTATTTCTCTTTAGATTCATCTCCATACACTTCTTTAAACAATGTGTAGACCCTTCTTGTGGCTGAGAATGGTGTTTTAACGCCTTCTAAGAGCTTTTTAGCATAAACCTTTCCATACCCTTTACAATACTTAATATTGTCTGCTGAATCGCCTACAATCATTTGTGTATAAAAGTTAATAGTAGCTTCTTCTTCTGATATCTTAGATAATGTTTTCTTTTTCCAATGATAATCATAAAACCAGCAAGGAAATTGCTTGTAATCTTTGTCTATAGATACTATTATAACAGAATCTACGCCACTTTTATCTGCAACTCTTTTCCATAATGTAGCTACAACATCATCTGTTTCTACTCCTAAGCCATAATGAGAACGATACTTTCTCTTAACTAAACTATGTAGCTTACCTAGTATTGGAGGCTTCTCCCCTGTTCTATTAGCTTTATACTCTTTAGATATATCGTGTCTAAAATTACCTTTAGAACCGTTACATACTATAAACTTATCCACTTCTACCTGCTCTTCTAACTCAGCAAATATCTTATCAAGTCCTTCTTGAAACTTCTCGTAAGCCTTGTCTATTGTTAACCACTTCTCTCCAGATTCTTTATTAGAATCAAAGCAAGATGCGTAAATAAGGCTGTCTGCATCAAATAATATTACCATTTACCAACTCTTTTAGCTCTTGCTTCTGATAGTTTTTTAGCTTCCCTAACTGCTTGTCTTTCTTGAATAGCTTCTCTTTTCTTTTGAGACTTATCCATTTCTTCTAAATCCCAAGATGAGCTATAGTTTTTCTTATCGTCTGGCATCATTGTAATAGGGTTATAGTTATGTTCCCAAAATCTGTAATCTGTTTTCATAATTATATATTTTTATATTGAGTAGCAAACATACAAAATATATTTGACATACACAAGTTTATTTAACTAAAAAGCCTAACATTTTACTGCTAGGCTAATTATTACTGGTAATTCTTCATATACCTTTCTAGGTTTTTAACTATTTTGCTTATACAGGATGAGCAACTTGTAGTTCTTTTC
>Ga0209094_1001616_pt1 | contig 12443 bp, 5 predicted proteins | sample COGITO_mtgs_1004_2_FD_184790 | JGI IMG/M metagenome (GOLD analysis project Ga0209094, IMG submission 184790) | Pelagic marine microbial communities from North Sea - COGITO_mtgs_100430 (SPAdes) (version 2) | ecosystem: Environmental > Aquatic > Marine > Epipelagic ...
AAGCTATTGTTCTTTTCTGATCAATTTTTGGACTTAGTACGCTTACTGGTGGATCGAGAAACTGCCCTAGAGAATGTATTGTGTCTCAAGAGCGCCGAAGGCTTCGCCAGCTTAATTTCAGAAATGTCCAAGCAGCCTGTCACTTCAATCGAAGATCAGCTTGCAGGAGCCCATATGTTGTATTCATCTGGGACGACGGGACACCCCAAGGGCATACTCCCAAGCTGGGAGCCCAGAAGTTTCTCTGATCTTCCCGAGGTACTCTTAAGTACAGGCGCTCTACTGGGCATAAGTAAGCGTTCCGTGTACATGGCACCGGCTCCTCTTTATCACGCAGCACCATTGGTTTCAAACATGGTCGCAATGGCTTTTGGGGGTACGAGCGTGATTATGGAAAAATTTGAACCCGAATCAGCCCTGGCTGCCATAGAGAAATATACAGTGACCCACTCACAGTGGGTTCCTGCTATGTTCACTCGTATGCTCAGGCTACCGAAGCACCGCAGGGAGAGCTTTGATATTTCTTTCATGCAGCAAGCCACGCACGCGGCAGCCCCTTGCCCAGAAGATATAAAACAACAGATGATCAATTGGTGGGGGCCAATTATAGCGGAGTACTACTCTGCGACAGAAGCTATCGGTATGACATTTATCACTTCTGATGAATGGATCGCTCATCCCGGGTCAGTTGGAAAAGCAGTCTTTGGCACACCGCACATCGTAGGTTCGAACGGTTCTGCCTTGCCTCCCGGGGAAACGGGAAAAATCTATTTCTCAGGAACTCAAGAATTTAAGTATTTCAACGATGTTGGCAAGACTCAGACGTCCAGAAATGAGCAGTTTGGAGCAACTGTCGGAGACATTGGCTACATGGATGAAGAGGGCTACTTGTATCTAACGGACCGCGATAGTTTCGTGATTATTTCGGGTGGGGTCAATATCTATCCTCAGGAAATCGAGAATCTTCTGGTGGGTCATCCAGATATCCTCGATGCCGCGGTATTCGGTGTTCCGAATGTGGAATTCGGTGAGGAAGTTAAAGCAGTTGTAGAGCTTTGTGACTGGAAAATGGCCTGCGAAGAAAAGAAAGACGAAATCATAAGCTGGAGCCGAGAGCGAATGTCGGCTTTTAAAACTCCGAGGAGTATTGACTTCGTCCCGGCCTTGCCGCGAAGAGAAAACGGAAAACTCTATAAGAACGAATTGAAAAAGAACTATTGGCCTAGCTAAAGCCGAGCCATAACACGTCATCAGGCAGGCTGTGCTGATGTTTACTAACCTAGGAGATATTTATGAAAAATGCAAAGTCTTGCTCATTACGCTTTATCGCCCCGGGAATAGCGCTGCTCTTCGGCACCCCGGCTCTTTCTGAAGAAACCTCCGGAGCGCCCATGCTGGAAGAGATTGTAGTTACGGCTCAAAAGCGGACTGAATCACTTCAGGATGTACCCATAGCGATTGCTACCCTTGACGGAAATCAACTGGACTCATTCGGGATAAATAATGCAGTTCAAGTTTCGCAGATGGTACCCAATTTTTCTGTTGGAACCCTGGGAGGCGGTTCCAGCCCAATAACCTTCTTGAATATAAGAGGGATTCAGACCACAGATTTCACTTTGATCAATGATGCTTCTGTCGCTCTCTATGTAGATGAAGTCTATCAGTCTGCACAGGCCGCAGGAGTAAGCCAAGTCTATGACATTGAAAGGGTCGAGGTGTTAAAGGGCCCACAAGGAACATTGTTTGGGCGAAACGCCAGTGCTGGTTTGCTCCACTACATCACTCGAAGACCTACAGACGAGTTCGAAGGCTATGCTGAGCTTCAGTTGGGTGACCACGGGCAGCAGATTGCCCACGGTGCGATCAGTGGCCCTCTGGCTGAAGGCATCAACGCGCGACTGGCTGGAAAATACAATCGCGACGACGGTTATGCAGAAAATGCAGATGGTGTAGACGGTTTTGGCGAGACCGATATCTATGCGCTGAGAGCCAGCGTTGAATTTGATCTCGGTGAGCATGCCAAGGCATTGGTTAGTATTCACCACAGCAACTCTGATGGCAGCGCAAATCCAAGATACCAGGTCGGAACACGGGATTCCGAAAGCGGTGCTCCTTGTGCTCCGGCGGTCGTAATAAAAGGCCAGTGTGTCTCAGGTACGGGTTTTCGATTCCCCTCCGCTGATGCCGAACGGACGTATGACGCGCAACCATTGACCAGTGAGTACGAAGCCACGGGCGGGGTAATCAATATCTCCTGGGATTTGGATTGGGGGACATTTACATCCATAACTGGATACGAGGAATTTGATTCGGCTGTGACTGGAGATACCGGAACAGGAGCACCATATTCTAACCTAATAATCCAAGTTCCTTTTACCGCTGAGGCTGAGAACTTCAGCCAGGAATTGAGAATAAATGGGGACGCTGGTGGTTTACGCTGGCTTGCGGGACTCTATTACTACGAGGACGAACGTACAGGTGCCAACACAGTCGATCTGATACCTTTGGGTGTCCGTCTGACTGATGAAGCTGCCACCACGGAGAGTACATCCTATGCGGTTTTTGGCAGCGTGGACTACTCTTTCTCTAATTCAATCTCCCTAACGGCGGGGGTTCGCTACACCGATGAGGTTAGAGAGCTGATTGAGAATGTTAATAATCTTACTGGTTTGGATACTCCGGCAGATGACGCTGAAAATCAAGAGGTTACTGGAGATGCCTCTCTGCAATGGCAGCCCAATGACGACCACATGGCCTACTTAAAATACTCGCGTGGTTTTAAAAATGGCGGTTTTAACATCGATCCCATTTCTGTTGGCCCGGTAGATTCTGAAATTCTGGACAGTTGGGAACTGGGAGCAAAATCCAGCTGGCTGGAAAATAGAATTCAATCCACCGCAGCGATTTTCTTTTACGACTTTCAGGGTTTTCAATCAGTAGCTACAACTCTTGACCCTGACACGCTGGCCCCGACCGCTGATTTTATCAACGCGGGTGATTCAAGTGTTCAAGGAGTAGAAGTGGATATCAGGTGGTTGGCCTTGGAGAACTTGGAGTTGTATATTTCTGCAGCGTACCTTGATACCGAAATCGATGCCGATCCAGAACTGATTATAGACGGCAATACCGTGGATGGGAATGAGCTTCAACAGGCCCCCGCTTTTCAACTTGCGGGTTACGCGAAGTACTCCTTAGATACCGAGAATATCGGTCGCTTCACGCTGCAGACTGACTTTTGGTACAAAGAACCCACTTTCTTTGGTCTCGATAATAGTCCTGCAGAACGATCCGACTATAACCACGTAGTAAATGCCAGGGTACGGTGGGACTCTCCCAGTGATCGTTATTACCTCGGTGTGTTTGTGGAGAATGTGTTTGACGAACAGTATACAACACACTCGTTCTATTCGCCCGCCAGCGACACCGCCTGGTACGACCAGGGATTACCTCGGTGGTGGGGTGTGAAAATGGGAGCATCCTTCTAAAAGAACAACGCAAGGGTATGCTGCTCTATCTGGGGTACTGCCAACTTAATTCTAATCTAGATAAAGAGTATCCTGTTTATGACAAATGAAGTAAAAGGCTCCTGGCATTATGGTTGGAATGTCGTGGGCCTGACTATGATATTCCAGGCTGCCTCAGTAGGTATTATTCTTTACAGCTTTGCCTTGTTAGTCCTTCCCCTGGCAGAAGAGTTTGCCGTACCTCGCTCGGAGATTATTCTGGTCGTTACTGTCATGCAACTGTTAGTCGCCTTCCTGAGCCCCGTTTCCGGTGTCATGATTGACCGCATCCCGGCCATACGGGTTTTAGGTATCGGCCTATTGTCGATGGTTGTTGGTCTGATTCTGCTCTCCCTGAGCCAGAAATACTGGCAACTAATGGCCCTGTATTGTTCCTTCCTGGCCCTGGGCCTGTTGTTTGTCAGTAGCGTCCTGGCCCAAAGCCTTGTCGCCCGCTGGTTCATCTCGCGCAGAGGAATGGCTTTGGGCGTTTCGGCGCTGGGAACTGCAGCGGGTGGTTTTATCTTTCCGTTACTGCTCAGCGCGCTGATTCCCGTAATTGGATGGCGACATTCCCTCCTGGCACTGGCCGGTATTGTCTTTTTGATACTGCCCCTCGCCTGGCTCGTGCTGAGGCGGGAGTTAAAGGAAACAGATCTGGATTTAGAAAGAAGAGAACAGCACAGCTCTTCAGTTGATCCTCTTGAGCAACAGTGGGATACATTGACACTATTGGGCTCAGGCCATTTCTGGGTTTTTATCGGCAGCATCACGCCATTATCCCTTACCCTGGTAGGCGTACAGATGAACCTGGCCGCATTCGCCCAGGACCTCGGTTACTCAACGGCCCAGGGCGGAGCCTTGCTCTCGGCTCTATTTGCCGGGATGATCGCGGGCAAACTTTTCTTCGGAGCATTGACAGATCGATGGGATCATCGCTGGATAGTCTGGCTGATTGTCAGCCTTTATATCCTTTCCCTGACAGGCATGAGGCTCTCCACCACCTACCCGTTTTTGCTTGGCATTTCTGTTGTTTTTGGCTTTGCCTCAGGCGGTATATTACCTCTACTGGGTGCCGCAGTCAGCTACTTGTACGGCGTCGCCTCTTTTGGCACAGTGATGGGTGTATCAGCTCTGTTCTACATGCTAGGCAGCTCTGCAGGACCCTATACGCTCAGCAAGGTACAGGAGCTTACCGGTAGCTATAACGACGCATTTTTACTGTTGTTGGTAATTTTAATTCCCGCCGCAATACTGGCTTATTTCTTGCCAACAAAACCCATTACCAACCCTCGCAACAGCTGTGTGAAATAAATGTCCACTAGCTTAGTAGGGGAGGGCAAAGCCATTTAATTCAAGGTGATACACTTAATCGAATACTCATATGACAAAACGTCTAAACCTTCTTTGTATAGCTGTTCCAGCTTCGTTTCCTAGAGGATAATTAGTCTATGCAATATACCCTTTTACCCAGAAATGACGGCAGCGAACAAGGCTTGGATTATCCTCGCTCAGCGGTTATCACTGGCGCCTGTGGCGCCATGGGAAAAGCTTGCGCCCGCAACCTTGGCAAGTACTATCGCCTGGTATTAGTTGACCTTGACGCGCATTCATTAGAGAAACTGGCCGTGGAACTCTCCTGTGAAGGGTTTGATGTCGCCCTGACCCATACGCTGGATATCAGCCAACGGGATGAAGTTATGGCTCTGGCCAAGCGCGTTAGCGAAATAGCCCCTGTCGGTGCATTAGTAAACACTGCAGGCATATCTCCCGCCCAGCAAAAATCGTGGGGAAAAATAATAGAGATCAATTTTCTTGGCACGATTAATTTTCTAGATGCTTTTCTGCCCTTCGTGTCACCCGGCACAGCAGCCGTCTGCATAGCCTCCATTTCCGGGCATCGAACACCAGAGCCTGGCCTCAATGAAATTTTGGATGCCCCCTATGATGACTCTATTTTAAGTCGACTGGCTCCTTTCCTTGAAGCAGCACATTCGCCCAATAGCGCCTATGGTATGGCAACACCTGCGTATGCTGTTAGCAAATACGCCGTTATGCGCTTGGTTGAAAAACGCAGTGCGGATTGGGCTCGGAAAGGCGGCAGGCTGGTATCAATTTCGCCTGGTCTTATCAATAGCCCCATGTTGCAGAATGAAGTTCTAAACCACCCCTCAGGGCAACGCCAGGGCACCATCGAATTGATCCCCCACCAAAAACTGGGTACGCCGCAGGATATTGCCGTCGCTGTTGAATTTTTGGTTTCTGATCTTGCGCGTTATATTAATGGCAGCGACTTGCGTATCGATTACGGATTGATGCCCATAATCTGGGATTCAGCCACCGAAAAGTGAGTTGTTACTACGAAAGATAAAAAGTGGTTACCCGCTCTAAACGTTTGAGAGCGTGACGGGATATTGGTTTTATCATTTGACGGTTATAGGCGGAAAGTTGAGCAGGATTTCAGCCTTGCCAGATATAAAAAGAAAAGGGGATTACAGTATATGACGGAAGCAGCTGCAATAACTGAGCCAACATTTTATGATGTAAAAGAAGGAGTGCGTAAAGCGCTAAGAGACTCGTACTGGGATAAAAATGTTTATTCCGATACATGTATTTTTGAATACATTTACCTTGGCTATTGCTCTTACCCTGACGCCCAATATATCTTCCATTCTTCCGATGGTGATCAGGCTGTTTCTCTAAAAGAGATGTATGAAAATAGCCATAGGATTGCCCGTGCGCTTTATCAACTGGGGGTTCGAGAAGGGGATCGTATAGCGATTCAGGTACCCAATTGCCCAGAGGCTATTCAAACCTTTCATGCGGCCATGTTACTGGGTGCGGTAGTTATTCCCATTATCCATATTTATGGTGTTGCAGAAGTGGACTTTATTCTGCGTAAATCTGAAGCCAAAGTACTGTTTATCACCGACCAGTGGAGAAACACGAATTACCTGGCCCGCATACCGGGTTTTAAGAAGATTCCTTGCCTGGAGAACATCATTGTTATTGGTAATGCTGGTGATTATGATGTTTGCGAGCTGAATGACCTGTTACCTGAGACTGACGGTGAATTCCCCCGACCCACCCAGCACCCGGACACGCTTTGCCTGATTGTCTTTACTTCAGGAACTACTTCTGAGCCCAAAGGCGTGTGTCATTCCCACAATACGCTCACGGCGCTTATCGCTAATATTATCGAGTTTGAAGAAAACTCCGCCGATGCAGTGGATTTACTGCCTTTTCCGGCAGGCCATATAGGGGGAGTGGTTAGTACGTTAAAGCCATATTTCAGTGGGACAACATCGATTCTGATTGATAGCTGGAACGCCGGAGAGGTCGCCGGGTTGATTGAGAAATATCAGGTGAGCAACATGCCCAGTACACCGTTATTCCTGAATACTCTGATGGTTGTGGTTGAAGAACAGGGCCTCGATATTTCAGCGTTAAAGCAAACAGGTACGGGCGCTACGTATGTAGCGCCCGCTATCGTTGAAAGGTGCGAGGATTATGGCATCACGGCATATCGAACCTATGGCAGTTCAGAACAGCCCTATATGACGGTGGGTGCACAATTTGACTCTCTTGAAAAGAGAGCCTGCACGGACGGCAGACCGGCGCGAGGTTGTGAGATAAAGATTATTGATGAACAAGGCGATCTGCTTCCCGCAGGCGAGAAAGGGGAAATCATTGCTATAGGGCCGCAGCAGTTTTTGGGGTATCTGGATGAGGCGCACAATTGGGATACATTTACACCTGATGGCTGGTTTAAAACCGGTGATATTGGTTATCTCGATGAGGGCGGTCACCTCACCCTTAGTGACCGGAAAAAAGACATTATTATACGGGGTGGAGAGAATATTGCTTCCAGTGAAGTAGAAGCTATTTTGCTAACACATCCTGACATTACTGAGGCTGCCGTCGTTGCAATGGCAGACAAAACGCATGGTGAAAAAGTCTGTGCATTTCTGATTACCAGAGGCGGTAAAGTATTGTCCGTTAAGGAGTTGATTGCTTATTTTTCGAGCAAAGGCGTTGCAAAGCAAAAAACTCCTGAGCATGTAGTTATTCGAGATGACTTTCCGCGTACGCCAACGGGCAAAGTCAAAAAAGTTGTATTGAGGAACTGGCTCAACTCAAAGGGCAGCGTCTAGTCTTTTACTTAAGTGGAGTCTAGTATGAAGGGGGTTTTTTCGGGGAGATATACCGCAGAAATGGCTGACCCCGTCAACTTGTTTGCGCTAGGCATGCGGGTTAATCGGTTGCTGGCCTTACGCAGATGGCTTTTACTCACGTTTAATATATTAAGGATGCGGATTCATCTGCAAAAGCCCACCAGAAGGTTACCTTTACGGCTATTTATACCTGTATTGGCGGGGTATAGGTATGATGCAATACTGCAAGGGCTTTGATTTATTGGAAGCCTTTTCCCATGATAAGAATCAGCCCCATCTTAAGTCTTGACAACAATTGGCGGTGCAGACTGAATCTGACCGCCGCACTGCGGTATCGGGCAATGATCCCTTTGATCTATGTATTGCTGGTGGTGGAAAATATTGGCAGCTTTTTTTACTACTTTACAAAACCAATTGAGACGACGGGCGACGCTCCAAGAAACGTCACTTATTATGTCTTTGTTGTATTGGGGCCGATGATGTTGGCGCTTTGTTTGATCCCAGCCCTTAAGAGCAAACCTGATCCAAATTAGGGGCGAGCAACAACAACGCTATGCAATGTTTGTAACTCAGCATCTGCTAGAGAGTTAATATTACAAGGGTTTTGAGAATTTATGGAAGTAAAAAAATAAGCAAGAGTTACAAAGTAGTTACAAACTACAAAATGCCCCCTGTAAACCATTGTTCCTACAAGGATTATTTTGCGACTACTATTGAGTGGGAGTAGTCGGGTAGGTGTAACCCATTGATTTATATAGAGTTGGGAGTTACAAACTTGTTACAAACCACCCCTAAAACAGGGGTTTTTATCAGCAAAGTTACAGCTGTTTGCGATTACTGCATTTCATAAGTAGCAGTTGCAGATTTTCGCTAGCACCAGTGAAACAAAATTTGTTTAGTTTCAGCGGATTTCTGCGCCAGCTCGCGGGCTTTCTCTCCAAACAGTTCTTCTACCATGTCCCGGCGAATCTTCATGGTTGGGGTAAGCACATTATTATCTATAGACCAAGGCTCTGCAGATATCATCACAGCCCCAATCCTCGCATGCTTTTCCACTTCAATATCGACAGCCTTAACTCGTTCCAGAAGAGCAGCTTCCACCACGTCTCTGGATTGTTCAAGTGCTATGGCACTGAGCACACAGGTCATTGTTGTTTTAGAGTAGCCCCTGCCCAGAAGGCATAATTGTTCAGTATAGGGGTTCTCGGCGAAGATGTTTTCTATTGGAGTTGGTGCTACAAATTTACCCTGAATGGTTTTAAAGTAATCTTTGACTCGCCCGGTAATATAGTAAAATCCATCTTCATCTATTCGTACTTTATCCCCAGTATGAACCCATCCATCGACAAAGGTCTCAGCGGTTTTATCTGGCATATTGTAGTAGCCCGGAGAGCAGCCTGGGGCTTTTACCAGAAGCTCATCGTCCTCAGTCACACGGACTTCAATACCGCTGGTTGGTTTGCCGATTGAACCAATGCGCCGCTCCTCTTTGCGAGACACAATGGGCCCCATGCATTCCGTTTGCCCAAAGCCTTCCATCAGGCAGATACCAAAGCGGTCATACCAGTGAATCAGAGCTGGAGGTGTGGGTGCGGCGGCCGTCAGCAGATACTCAGCCTGATCCAGGCCAAGCTTCTCGCGAATCATTTTTCCTACGGCCTCGGCATCTGCTTCAAGGGCTGCATCCACCGCATCCTGCGACCCAAACTGAGCAATAATACCCTGTTGCAGTTGCTCCCAGACTCGCGGTGGACCAAACATAAAGCCTGGGCGGCAGAGGGGCAGATCGCGTAGCAGGGTGCCAAGGTTTTCATTGAAGTGGACTTCACCGCAGTTGACCAGAGAGCTGCCCTCTACTACCTGTCTTTCGGCGATGTGTGCCAGTGGAAGATAGGAAAAGAATCTTGCACCTACTTTCATGGAGAACGTGCTGCTAAAGCGCGCGATTGGAATCAGATTAGAACTGTGGGTCTGCATGACCCCTTTGGGTGCTCCAGTGGTTCCCGAAGTAAACACCAGAGACACCAGGTCATCGGCCTGGCACTGATAAGCGGGCATACTGCCTCTAAAGGGGGCCGCTAGATCTTCCCAGCGCAAATGCTCCTCAGCAAGTTCGACGCCGGGCAGAGCAATCAGAAGAATACCTTCAGGCAGTACACGCCGCACCTGATCCCAATTCTCTGTCTCGCCAACAAACAGCACCTTCATCTCGGTAAAGTTCATTACATAGTCAGCAGTTTCGCTTGACGCGGTAGTGAACATGGGCACTACCACATGGCCGGCGGCGCAGGCGCCTAGGTCGGCAAAATACCAGTGGGCACGGTTGCGTGATAGCAGTCCGATACGATGTCCAGTGGTCTCAAAGCGAGATTCGAGCCAGCAGGCAATAGCATTGATTTCAGTGTGAGCCTGATGCCAACTCCAGTCAGTATCTGCATCTCCGTTTCGCTCGCGCAGCCATACTTGATTCGGATACTGACTATTCCATTGGTTAAGGTAATCTGTGTAGGTGGAAAGCATAATAGTTATTCAGTTATATTATTGTTGCTTAAAATCAGCCTAGGTTTATTAGCACCTAACCCTCCAGTTTTAGGGGTAAGCTTCTCAACCGCGTTCCGGTTGCCGCGAATATGGCATTGGCAACGGCCGCCGCAATAGGGGGTAAACCCGGCTCGCCAACACCTGTAGGTGCCTCATCGCTGTCGATGATAACTACGTCTATTTCAGGGGATTCATTGATGCGCAGGGCCGGATAATCATGGAAGTTACTCTGCTGGATGACGCCATTTTTCAATGTAATTTCGCCATACAACGCGGCACTTAATCCATCAATAATGCCACTTTCCATTTGCGCTTTTACAATGTCTGGATTAATAGCTAGGCCACAGTCAATTGCGCATACAACTTTATGGACAAAAAGCTGATTGTCGACAACTGATACTTCGGCAACCTGTGCGACAAATGAACTGAAGGACTCGTGGACTGCCACGCCCTGATAATGGCCTTTGGGTAAGGGTTTATTCCAGGCTGATTTTTTAGCAACCACTTTTAATACGTTAGCCAATTTAGGGTTGTTTTTTAAATGCTTAAGGCGAAACTCAACGCCGTCTTGATTTTGAAGGGCCGCGATTTCGTCCATCATACTTTCTTTAAAGAACCCACTATAAGAATGGCCAACACTGCGCCAAGCGCCAACAGGCAGGCCAGGATCTGCGGTGATATGATCAGAGGATTTATTGGGCACGTCATAGTCTTCATATAGCCCTTCAACGCTTGTATGATCGACAAGCAGACTGTCATAAAGACTGTAGCCGGCTTTACTCATCCAATCCACAAAGGCGTTGGGTAGTATGCTGGGCATGATACCGTCCACTAAATTATCTATAACATAGGGCATCAGTTGGGGCCCAGCACGCTTCACTGTCCAGCTGTCAATTAGGCCTGCTTTGTTTAGACCTACTGTAAACCTTGCCATTGACGCTGGACGATAATTATCGTTTTGCATATCATCTTCTCGACTCCAGCATAATTGAATCGGCAGGTTAGATACCTTTGCAATTGCTGCAGCTTCCGCCACAAAATCAGATTCGCTACGTCGGCCGAAACCACCCCCTAAAAAGGTACTGTGAATAATGATATTGTCTGCCGGTACATCGGCATAGTAAGCTGCTAAATTCTTGGCAAGCTCGGGTGATTGGCAGCCGACCCACAATTCTAATCTGTTGTCGGTTAATTTAGCCGTACAGTTCATGGGTTCCATGGTGGCGTGCGCCAAGTAGGGTGCCCAGTATTCAGCTGAAATGACTGCATGTGCATTTTGTAATGCACTTAGCCCCTCACCTTTTTCAAATACATTGGTAGCATTATCGCTATCTAAGGCTGTTTTAAATAAGCCCTTGCCGTTATCAGGTGCTGTTGAATCAGAACTGAATTTTGAAAGAGTCTCTGGTAGATTCCATTGTATCTTAAGCTTAGGAAGGGCATTTTTTGCTTGGTAATAATGATCTGCGATCACTGCTACGCCATTATGAATTTTAACAATAGACTTCACGCCCGGCATTCCTTTGGCATCTGTATCATCAAATGATTTTACCGTGCCACCCATAACAGGGCATCGTTTTAATGCCGCCCTAAACAATCCTTCAAAGTCAACATCAATACCAAATTGTGCTGTACCTGTCGCCTTGGCTACTCCATCGAGCCTTGGATTATCTTTGCCGATATATTTAAATTGGAGCTTATCTTTAAGTGGTGCGTCTTCAGGAAAAGGCAGTGTATTGGCATAATCTGCGAATTCGCCATAATCAACCGCTTTGCCATCAATTATGATTTTGCCGTTATCGGTCTGTATATCAGCTAGATTACGATTTAGCTGTTGCGCAGCCGCTTGTCGAATAGCCAAGCGAGCATTGGCCGCGAGGTGACGTAGGGGCAAAAAATGCGTGCGTATGCTATTGCTACCACCAGTGACCTGGAGTTCGAATTCAAGATTTTTATAGTCCTCGTGTAGTCCAGCATTAATGACGTTAATGCGCTCGGGGTGGATGTCCAATTCCTCTGCCACAATGGTAGTTAGGCCCGTATAGATGCCCTGCCCCATTTCAGATCGAGGGAGGTAGAAGTTAACTACGTTGTCGCTGGTAATCTGCAGTAGAGCATTAGGCTGTAACGCTGATTCGCTTGCATTGGGCAGTGAAATGTTGGCACAGGCGGTTAATGGCAGTCCAACCACCAAACCGCCTCCGGCCAATGACATGTTTTTAAG
>Ga0209094_1001637_pt1 | contig 12365 bp, 13 predicted proteins | sample COGITO_mtgs_1004_2_FD_184790 | JGI IMG/M metagenome (GOLD analysis project Ga0209094, IMG submission 184790) | Pelagic marine microbial communities from North Sea - COGITO_mtgs_100430 (SPAdes) (version 2) | ecosystem: Environmental > Aquatic > Marine > Epipelagic ...
TAGGAACGTATACCATTACACCATCTGCAGCAGCAGATAGTAACTATACAGTAAGTTTTGTAACCGCAGACTTTGCGATCACAGCCGCAGACTTAACCGTAACAGCAATTGACCAAACCAAAGTGTACGGTGCAACGGATCCAACCTTAACCTATAGCATCACAGGATTCCAAGGAACCGATACAGAAGCAGATTTAGATACCGCAGTTAGTATCTCAAGAGCCGTTGGTGAAGATGTAGGAACGTATACCATTACACCATCTGCAGCAGCAGATAGTAACTATACAGTAAGTTTTGTAACCGCAGACTTTGCGATCACAGCCGCAGACTTAACCGTAACAGCAATTGACCAAACCAAAGTGTATGGTGCAACAGACCCATCACTTAGCTACACTATTACAGGATTTGTAAATGGTGAAGATGAATCAGATTTAGACACAGCAGTAAGTATCTCAAGAGCCGTTGGTGAAGATGTAGGAACGTATACCATCACACCATCTGCAGCAGATAGTAACTATACGATAAGTTTTGTAACAGCAGACTTTACGATTACGCAAACTACCTTAACAATCACAGGATTAGTTGGTAAGAATAAAGTATACGATGAAACAACAGTAGCTACTTCCATAGGTGTTGCTGCTCTTGCAGGAGTTGTATCTAATGATGATGTGAGCTTAGGAGGTTCTCCAGTGTTTACTTTTGAGGTTCCTGATCCAGGTATTTTTATTATGATTACCACTACAGGATATACTATTACTGGTTCTGATAGCGGAAACTATATCTTAATCCAACCAACTTTGTATGCCGATATTACAGATCCAGATGAAGATTGTGATGGTGATGGAATTATTGATAGCCAAGACTCTGACTTAAGCGCCTGTGCTTCAGCTATTCGAGAGGTTAAAAGATATGGTTTTTCTCCTAATGGGGATGGAATTAATGACGGCTGGACCATAGAAAATATTACAGCCTACCCAAATAATGTGGTGAGAATTTTCAATAGATCAGGCAAGTTAGTCTTTGAGAAGCGAGGATATCAAAATAATTGGAATGGTGAATCAAATCAATTATCAGGCAATAGTAGTGGATATAAACTTCCTGTAGGCCCTTACTTATTCATGATAGACCTTGGTGATGGAAACGGATTCATCAAAGGATGGTTATATATTAATTATTAATCAAAAAGTTAAATGATTCATCAATTTAAAAAAACAATAAAAATGAAAAAAACTATTATAATTGTTATAGTATTTACTTTATCCTTTTTGATAAATAATGAAGTACAAGCTCAACAAGATCCAAATTTTACTTTATACAATTTTAACATGAATATCATTAATCCTGCTTTTGCTGGAATAAAAGATAGTCCAGAATTAAATTTGGTATATAGAAGTCAATTTTTAGGAATAGATGACGCTCCCAGAACAGTTTCTATGGCTTATTCAAAAAATATTGGTAAAAATCTTGGAATAGGGATTTCTTTAATTAATGATAAAGTTTTTATTTTAAAGCAAACAGATATAGCGGTTGATATTTCGTACAAAATTCAAATATCTGAAAAAACCAAATTATATTTTGGATTAAAAGCAGGTGGAGGATTTACAAATATTGATTTATCAAGAGCAAACAGCCAGGGCATAGATCCTCTATTTTCTGAAAATCAAGATTTTTTTAACCCTCATATTGGAGCTGGTATAAACATACAAAACGAAAAGTATTATATCTCAATTTCTACTCCAAACCTTTTAAAAGGGAAACGATATGAGAAAAAAGGAAATACTCCTAGTATAGCAATTGATAATTCCCATTTTTATATTGGCGGTGGTTATCACTTTAGGATTAATAAAAATATGCTTTTTACACCAACATTTATGATGCGAAATGTAGAGGGTGCCCCAGATAGTTATGATGTGGGAGCATTTTTAGATATTCAAGAAAAAGTAATTATTGGAATGAATTATAGAATTGAAGAAATGAGTTCAGTCTATACATTACTTCAAATTGCTAGTAAACTGAAACTAGGAGCTGCTTATGACACCACAAATTCTGACTTATCCCTAACAGATGAAAGAGGTTCTTTAGAATTTATACTTAAATATCAATTCTAATTTATTTCTAATTATATCGTATTCTAAAATTAAATGAAAGAGAATATAAGGCAGTTTTACTATTTTAGTAAGACTGTCTTATTGTTTTTGAAGCATTCTTTATTGAAAGATCGAACATCAGTTTTTACTCCGAAAAATTTATAGTTAACAAACTATTTAATCAATAAAATTATCTCTAAAGATTATTTATAATCTTAGGATTTATTTTCTGTAAATCTTCAACAAATTTAGTTTTGTGTTTTGGAGAAATTATAAGTTCTTCAAACTTACCATAGGTAATTTCAATTCGATCAAATGATGCTGCAGGGGATGAAATGACATTTGATGATGTAGAAACTTTTTTCATTTCCTTTATATTTACAGGACGATATTTAAAAAATCCACATTTTATATGGAGTTTTTCCTTCTCAATCTTATAGGTGGTATTGAAAAACATATGGACTATTAATCCAAATAAAATAATCAGAGCTAAAGTCATTAAAAACATAGTACTGTTAAAACCATCGTTTATATAGTTAGGAATTAATGGTCCAAAAAAAACGATAAACACAACAATTAATAATGTATACGAAACTTTAGAATAATAAATCATTTAAATAAAATTATATGTAAACATATAAAAAAACGGTTATACTAAAATAGTATAGCCGTTTTATTGTTTACGTATATGAATTATAAAACATTTGTCTAACTTCAAAAGATTTAATTGACACTCATAATTTAATTACGAGTACTATTATTCTTCAATTTCGTATTCAACAGCTTGTCCCTCCAGACCAATAGACCAATGAATTTGTATTAACTTCCACATAGTATCTGTTTTTCTTATCACACCACTATTTCTTACATTTTTTATTTCGCCTGGCTCGCCGTCAATTGAAAATGTAAAATCGATAATTTGGGTATAAGAAGCCATACTTCCATCATCACTTAGAAAAATATTTAAATTTCGAGATGAAAAAACAGGGTCTTTTATGACTAATTGACCCTTTACAGAGGGTTCTATTTCAGACCATCCAGTAAAATACTCTGCAGCATCTGTTCCTATGAGAACAGCGTCTTCAGAAAAAGTCATCTTAGCCTGATCTAAACTACTATTTGAAAAGAAATCAAATTGACTAGAAATAAATTCACTAGCTTCTTTGGTTACTTGGGCCTTGTCTATTTCAACAGATTTTGATGAACACCCAAAAATTAAAAAAGTAAGTGATGTAAAAAAAATAAAATTTTTCATAATTTGTTAATTGTAAGTTTATCAAATATAATATTTTTCTATAATTAATAGTAAGTGTTTTCATTACCCATAAATAGGGAGTAAAAAATTCACCCATTTATAGGGATTGACTGGCTTTAATTATTAGTAGTTCTTTGCATAAAAAAATTACTATGAAAAAACTATTATTACTATCATTAACTATTTTATTATTTTCTTGTGGAGATAAAGATGACAACAACTCAGATGCAAATCAAAATTTTTTAGAAAAATACAATGATGTTGCTTGGAAAAAAGATGGTGAAGAGGATGGTTCTAATTTTTGGTTAAAATTTACACCAAATTCAATTACTGATTGTCAAGAGGATGGTTCTGACTGCGATTGTGGTGTAAATAATTGGGATGTTGTAGACTCTGATGGAGATTATATTTCTGTTACTGAAAATCTTCCTGAAAAATTAGTTCTTTCTTCAGCTGAGTTTACTGCTACGATAACAACTATCAATAATGGTAACGGGATAGAAATTAGGTTTTCACTTGATGATAGAGTAGAAACTTACACAAGGGTTTCTGAAACATGTAGTGACAACTAAACCAAGTTTACCAGCATTACCCATAAATGGGGAGTAAAAAATTCACCCATTTATAGGGATTGACTGGCTTTAATTATTAGTAGATATTTGTTTAAAAAATTGCTATGAAGAAACTATCTTTAAACGAAAAAAATATTTTGAATACTCTTAGTAAAGAGCATTTAACGAGCGTTCAGATTTTAAATAGAGTTGAATCTATTTCACTTATTCTGAAAGTTTATTCAGTATTGGAAGATCTATCATCTAAAGGATACACTACTAGTTATGTGAAAAAAGGTTTGAAATACCATTACGTTGCCTAAAATAATTTTTAGACACCAGCTAATTTTGTAGGTATGTTTTATGGTGCTAATTTGTTAAAATTAGTGGAGGTTTTCCAAATATCTAAACATTTTTACGCCCTTATCCCAAAGAGGAAAATTGAAACATTTCATTTGAAATACCGTTCTTTTTAATTACTTCAGCTCTTTCAGGAGTAGATAGTATTTCTTTCAATTTACTCATGTCAACATCAAACAATAGAACAACAAAATTATTGTTGTCTATTTTACTAATTGTTGTCTTGGATTCATCGCAACATTGATAGAAGAAGTGTTTGTTGATTTGGTACATGAGGCTAACAAAAGCAGGGAAAAGATGTAAATAATATTTTTTAACATGCTGTAAAAATACAAAAACGGCCACACTATAAAAGTATAACCGTTTTATTGTTATAGTAGATAACTCTATCGAAATATCGAACATTTATTTTACGCCAAGAGATTTTAAATTAACAATCTGTTTAATCAGTAACATAGTAATTAACTAAATCGTCACACTCATCAGTTCCTGGCGTCCTGAAGTATCGGACTACGTACCAATCCGAGTCTTGAAAATCGTGATTACCAGCAGGTGGCTCCACCAAATGCTTTATTGAAATTGTATTATCACAATGAAACTGTACAATATAGTTGCTCACTAAAATAGACCATGCGTTCTCATTAAATGTAAAACTGAATGTGTTCTCGTCTATTTCACTCCAAACACCATCACCCGTAATAACTCCTGCATAATTAGTTTCAAATGTATTATTGTTTTCAAATATTAACGAGGGTTCAGGTTCTGCCGATGGGGTTAGGTCATGCCATTGCATAGATTGCACGAGTTCACCATTTACAAATTCTGTAACTAAATCTTGTTTTTCGAACTTATACAATTCCCATTCTCCAAGAACTTTTGCTTGAGTAGGGACTATATTATCTGTATCTTCATTTTCACAGCTGAAAGCGAAAATTGATAAAGCTAACATTAAAAATATTTTTTTCATGATTGAATTATTTTTATACAAAAATGCATAATATTATTTTAATAACAAACGGCTACACTTTATAAAAGTATAACCGTTTTATTGTTTTAGTAGCGGGAGTTGGACTCGAACCAACGACCTTCGGGTTATGAGCCCGACGAGCTACCTACTGTAAGCCATTGAATACTAAATAACTATCTTTTTGTTTTTTAAAACTGACAGTAATAACTGACAGTATGAACTCTTTTAATGTAACAATTGGTCAAGACAAAAAACAAGTATTTATTAATGTTTATTACAATAACACACGTTATAGATTTTGGAACGGAAAGGCTATTAAAATAAAATTAAAGTGTATCGACAACCCTACCCTGCTCAAAGCTGCTTTTGAATTAAAGTTAAGAGAAGGTTGGAGACCTCAACCAAAGAAAAAGATAGTTAAAGAAGTTCCTATCACAGTTATTAAAGCACTTAAACAGGGTGTTGAGATGAAGGTAAAGCAAGGGTGTTCTGAACGCTTTATAAAGGATGCTAAACGTATTGTGATACTATGGAAACGTTATGAGAGAGAACATCATTTAAATAACCTTACTCTTGATAAATTACAACCCTCACATATCAGAAACTTCCTTGTAAGACCCAATTGGGGTGCAAAGACACAACGAACCGTAAAATCTACTTTAAGTCCGTTATTAGCTGAATTTAAACCTCACTTAGTTCAAAGTATTAAACTAAAGAAACCAACCTCATCACTTCACAAACCCTTTGAAAAAATCAATGAAATACTTACTTATATCAAAGAATATAACAAACAGTTATATCTGTGTTGTTTGATGACCTATGGATGCCTTTTAAGACCTCATCGTGAGATAAGAGAACTCACTTGGTCTGACTTTTCAGATGACCTTAAATACATTCATTTATCAGGGAATAGAAACAAATCAGGAAGGAATAGAATTGTCCCTGTACCCTCTTATGTTAGAGATATTCTTGTAAAAGGAGAACCACATCATAATATCTTCTCAGGTAAACCTCAACCATTAAACCAAGACTATTTTAAGACCCTTTGGAGTCGTTTTAAGAGACAATCTAATGTGCTTGAACAAGGACAAACATTGTACTCTTTTAGACACACAGGGGCTATAGAAATATTTAAACGTACAGGCTCAATAACCAAGCTACAGAAAGCTATGGGGCATTCATCTATTAATGTAAGTTTAACCTACTTAAGAGGTTTAGAAATAGCTGAACTGAAAGAAAAAGATATGCCAATGGTTTGAGTTATTTATATAGAGTAAATCTATTTTTTTTATTTTTCTTATCAGTTTCTAAATTATTAACACTTGAAACCTCATTAAGAATGGAGTTTTTTTTCAACATATCAATCAATATATTTGTGTATACAACTTCACCTCCGTGAAATCCATCAATAAATTGATCATCATTTGAACCCAATAACTCCCCTGATGAATAATTATAGAATTCATAATTATATTTATTGAACACCTTTTGTAATTTACTTTCTAAACTATCAATATATAAATATTTATTAGAGCTCACCATTTTATCATAAACTGAATTTGCAAAAGGCGGTGTAAAGGCAACTACATCTATATTGTTTTTTTTACAAAAAGATAATAAATTATGCAATTCATCAAACGCTAAATCATTAACCTTATCCGAATATTCAAATCTTTTATTTCCATTTTTAATTCTACTAAAAGTATCAGTAAATTTGAAATCATTAGCAGAAACATCTCTATTAATCAATTTTAAAATTTCCGACCCATAATAAATACTTCCATCATTTCTAAAACCTTTATTATTAATTAAAGCGTTAAGCCCAATTTTATTGCTCGAAGAATTTTTAATAATATCTAACCCATACTTTCCATTAAACAAACTTTTGTATACGGATAAATATGTGTGTGGGCGTGGGTATTTAGAAAAGTTATTTGACCAATAGTATTTTGGTCTTCCGACAACAATTCCATTATTATAATTTACATTAAACATCCATTGATCAAGACCAAGAATTAAATATTTGGGGTATTTATCAATATTTATACCCTCTAAAAATGATTTAAAATCACCTATGGTTGAGATTGTATATCCCGCATTGTAAAATGACGACTGAAACATATTTTTTCGAAACTGAAGAACTCTTGACGACCCAAGAGCTAATATTTGATGTTTTTTATTTTCATTTATTGAAAGCCATTTTAAATACCCATAATTATTTTCATTGTAGGCATAGCCAATTAGATAATTATTGTTTTTTTTAATAACTCCTTTTAAATCTTTAAAGTTTTCTCCTGAACTTTTTAATATTAAAAAAGGGGGAAGTATAAATAGACTTAATACAATTAAAAATAGTGCTGTTTTAAAAATAAATTTTTTCATATGTTATTTAAAATTGAAAATAAATAAACTCTGCGGGCTTTCCGGCCATAAAAAAAACTAATAAAGCTAATAATAAGTATAAGAAATACCTGTAAGGTTTTTTTAAGTGAAGTAGTATCTTTTCCAATGCAAATTTATCTCCTTTCCCAAACCACTCTAAAAAGAGTAAAAATATAATTAATAATATAGTAAATATAGCCTGTAATTTGAAATTAAAAACAGGTTTATCTAAAATCGTATCAGAAAAAATTCCACCTATATAGCTAAAAGCGTGACTAATATTTTCAGCTCTAAAGAATATCCAAGCAAACACTGTTAATATAAATGTTGTTAGCATTGCAAACAGTTCTCTGAAAGAAGGTAATAGTTTTCCTTCCGCAACAACCCCTAAGTTCTTTCTATTGTTATTAGTTAATAATAAAGGCAAGAAATAAATAGCATTTAATGCTCCCCAAATAATAAATGTCCAATTAGCTCCGTGCCAAAACCCACTCACTAAAAATATTGCAAAGGTATTCCTTACTTTCATCCAAGTACCACCTCTACTTCCTCCAAGAGGGATATACAGATAGTCTCTAAACCAAGTACTTAATGATATATGCCATCTTCTCCAAAATTCAGCAATATCTCTTGAAAAGTAGGGTGTTGCAAAGTTCTGCTTTAAATCAAAACCAAATAGTCTTGATGTTCCAATAGCGATGTCTGAGTATCCTGAGAAGTCACCATATATTTGAAACGTAAAGAATATCGCACCAAGCACTAAGGTACTTCCATTCATATCATCAGAGTTATTAAATATCTGATTAACAAACTCTGCACAATTATCAGCAATCACTACTTTTTTAAATAGTCCCCAAAGAATCTGACGCATACCATCAACTGCTTTGTGGTATTCAAAAGTTCTTTTCTTGTAGAATTGAGGAAGTAAATTAGTAGCTCTCTCAATTGGCCCTGCTACAAGCTGAGGAAAGAAACACACAAAGGCTGAGAAAGCCATAAAATCTTTTGTAGGCTCTAATTTCTTTCTATAAACATCAATAGTATAACTCAAGGTTTGGAAGGTATAGAAGCTTATCCCAACAGGAAGAATAATGTTAAGGCTGTTAGCATTAATCTGCATTCCAAAGAGACTAAAAGCATCAACAAAGTTTTCTAAGAAGAAGTTGTAGTATTTAAAGAAGCCTAAAAAACCAAGGTTTACTATAATACTTGTCCAAAGCAACACCTTCCTTTTAGATTGCTTGTCCTCAGTTCTTAATCTTTGTCCAATTAAATAATCAACTACTGTACTAAATATGATTAATGATAAGAATCTCCAATCCCACCAACCATAGAATACATAACTTGCTACAACTATTAAAGCATTTTGGAGTTTTAAATTCTTTTGTGTAGCAAACCAATACAGAAGAAATACTATTGGTAGAAATATTGCAAAGTCTAAAGAGTTAAATAACATTCTTAATTTTCATATTTTTAGCAAATATAAAACAAGAATTATATATATGTATATATATATTATTATGAATTTATCTGAAAGAAAAAATACCGTTATACTTCATTATGGCTGTGCTGATTTTAATAAACCTGTACACACTATTTTTTGGATTGGTGCCATCTATTATGAAAATCAAGTTAAGAAGTACTTTTTTGAAAACGAAAACGAGAGGGATATAATTGAACGGTTCAGAAATTTCTTAGACGACCATCAAGAGAAAACATTTGTTCATTGGTCAATGAATTCTCCTTCATTTGGTTTTAATCCTATACAAAATAGATATAAAGAGTTAACAGGCAAAAGCATATCTATAACACCAAGATTACAAATAGACCTATCGGAGTATCTTAAAGAAAAGTATGGAATAGAATATATAAGTCGTCAAGGAGGAAGGCTCAATAATTTAGCTAAGTTAAATGGGTTTTCAGGGATTAAATTAGACTTAGAGGTTAAAACACAGCACGAAGGAACTCAAAGATTAGAATTAATATTCTCGATATACCAAGCAGAAAAACAGGGTCTGTTAAAGATTTCAGACTCAAACTATAAAACAAATCCGTTTCCCGAGCTTTTTATCTCTGTCGATACTTATCATAAATTCATAAAATATACATCATTACATATCATTGATGTTATTTCAGATTACTCCTATTTGTTTAAAAGATTAAAGGATATGAAATTAATTCATAATTGTACAGAAAAGGAGTTTATGTGTTTAGTATTTGAGGAGATGAAGCTGATAAATAAGAAAGCTTATGACGAGTTCAAAGTTGACGGCAGACTAAAAAGCTTAAAGAACTCCTCATCTGAACAACGAATGAATAACTTCAATAATATTTTTCTAAATAAATAACAATTACCCGGCTTGGGTAATTTAACAACATAGCGGGTAAGCCTATTTTCAAATATTTGTAGCTCAAATTTTTATTAAGAGCATTCAAATATGAGTAAAGAAAGTATTAAAAATTTAATCGAATCAGAGCTAAACAAATCAACAAACGAATTATCTAAAAAGTTAGAGTCTTGCAGAATAGACATCTTAGAAATTATTCCACCTCCAGAAATTGCGTGGGAAATTAGGGATGATAACTCAGAGGAGTTTAACATACTTGGAACACACGGAAACTTTAGTTTAGTAAAAGGAAAAGCCAAGAGTAAAAAGTCATTCTTTATCAATATGGCTATTGCTGCAGCAGTCGGTAAAGGACTACTTCAAAATAAACTCAGAAGCCTTCTTAAAGACAACTTTAATAAAGTTCTATACTTTGATACTGAACAGTCGAAATACCACGTTCAGAAGGCTGTAAAGCGTATATGCACTCAGATAGGTGTTGGTATTCCATCAAACCTTAACACATACGGATTAAGAAAGTCAAGCCCTTCAGAGAGACTAAAGTTGGTAGAGTATGCTATTGAGAATACTCCCAACTTAGGGTTTGTTGTTATTGATGGTATACGAGACTTAATCACATCTATTAATGACGAGGCAGAGGCTTCAAATATCGCTTCAAATCTTCTTAAATGGACTGAGGAATACAACATACATATTGTGGTTGTTCTTCACGAGAACCCGGGTAGTGATAAAGCAAGAGGTCATATAGGAACAGAGCTGATGAACAAAGCCGAAACAGTTATTGCACTTCAAGTTGATAAATATGATGAGAATGTTTCTACTGTAACTGCAGGATTCTGCAGAAATAAATCATTTAAGCCATTTGCTTTTGAGATTACCGATGATGGTCTTCCAAAGATAATTGAAGACTATGTGATTCAGTCGAAATCAAAAAAAGGCTTTGATGTATTAACGCTTGATCCAATAGATAAGTTTCAATTATTAAAAGAAGTATTTAAAAATGGAGAAGGATTTCAATACAGCGAATTAGTAACTCAAATTAGAATAGTTCTTGACAAGAAGTACCAAGGCACTAAAGGAAAAGGAGAGAACAAAATAAAAGAAGTAATAACAACCGCAAAGAAAGATGAATGGCTAATCCAAAGCGGCTATGGAGGCGCTTATACATTAGGGAAACTATCCGTTTAGTTATTCATAGGTTTAGTGCCTATATATAGGCACTTAAACCGATAAACCGATGAACACTTAAACTTATGACACAATTTAAATATCATTTAGACAAAACAAGTAAGAAATTTAACTGCCCAAAATGTGGTAAAAAGCGCTTTGTTAAATACATTGAAACAGAAACAGGTCACTACGCTGAGAGTCAATATGGACGATGTGATAGAGAAACAAGTTGTGGATACAGTATGTACCCTAATAACAACTCAATACTGAACTATGAATATATAGCTCCTGAGCCTGTAATACCATCGTATATAGAAAAGGAAATCCTACAGAAAACCTTAACAAAATATGAAATAAATCCTCTCACAACCTATCTCTATAGTAATTATACTAAAGATGAGGTTAATGTCACAATTGACAAGTATCAAGTAGGAACATCAAATCAGTTTAATAATTCTACTGTGTTTTGGCAAATGGATAATATAGGAAACATTCGCTCAGGTAAGATAATGGCTTATGAAACTGCAACAGGAAAAAGACGAAAAAATAAAGATGGAAAACCTCTTATAAATTGGGTGCATTCTGCACTAAAATTACCTGAATTCAATTTGAAACAATGTTTATTTGGTCTTCATTTATTAAATGATAATGTAAAACAGGTTGCAATTGTTGAAAGTGAGAAGACAGCACTTATAATGAATATAGAATTCCCAAATTATACTTGGATGTCCACAGGCTCACTTCAAGGTTTTAAACACGAATACTTAGCTCCTTTGAAAGGAACTGCTATAATAGCTTTCCCTGATAAAGAAGGGTATGTTCAATGGCAGAAGACAGCTGACATATTAAATGATAAAGGCTTTGAGATAGAAGTATCCCAATTCCTTGAAAATAAGAAGTATGACGATGGCTGGGATTTAGTAGATGTACTTAATTATGAGAGTAAAAAATAGTTTACACGAAGAGATAAAGGTTAACCCCTGCACGAAGTTTTATAACCCTAAACAAAACATAGTCATAATACAATACGTAAATAGCTTATTTACAGGTTATTAGAGCCTTTTTAAGGTGTATAAAGGCATTACGTGAATTATTTCAAATAGTTAGATGTACTAAGGTTGTGGGTAATACCCTGTTTGACGAAGACTAACCCTAAAAAGGAAAGTGATTTATTTAGATAGGAGACTTAGGTTTATAAAACTTTTGGGGTAATTTTTTTGACTTTTTAACTGTCATATAACTGGC
>Ga0209094_1001661_pt1 | contig 12251 bp, 9 predicted proteins | sample COGITO_mtgs_1004_2_FD_184790 | JGI IMG/M metagenome (GOLD analysis project Ga0209094, IMG submission 184790) | Pelagic marine microbial communities from North Sea - COGITO_mtgs_100430 (SPAdes) (version 2) | ecosystem: Environmental > Aquatic > Marine > Epipelagic ...
AGATATTGCGCTTTTGCATGGCCGTACAGAACGACTTAAAGCTACCGGGTTTCTCATCGATGGTTACCGCTAATACCGCTTCGCGCTTCTCACCAATTTCGGTGCGCTCAGAGATATAACGCAGACGGTCGAAATCTATATTGGCGCCACATTGAATAGCCAGCAAGGTCTGCCCTTCAACACCCTTCTGGTCGACATATTTTTTCAGACCGGCAAGACCCATAGCACCGGACGGCTCACAGATCGCGCGGGTATCATTGTAGACATCTTTAATCGCTGCACAGATTTCATCGGTGCTAACGGTGATAACTTCATCCACCAGCTGCTTTAAAAGCCTAAAGGTCTCTTTACCGATCTGCGCTACCGCCGTGCCATCGGCAAAGATGCCGACTTCTTTTAGGCGCACTCTGCGGCCGGCCTTTAAGGCGGCATCCAGACAGGCGCTATCATCAGCTTCAACAGCGATAATTTTTACGTCGGGACGAACATACTTTATATAGGCGGCAACGCCGGCACAGAGTCCACCCCCGCCCACGGCAATAAAGACGGCATCCAGGTCACCGGATAGCTGGCGCAGAATTTCAACGCCGATAGTGCCCTGACCGGCGATAACATCTGGATCATCAAAGGGGTGGATATAAACCAGACCTTTCTCTTCAACCAGCTTATTGGCATGGGCCGATGCTGCGTCATAGTTATCGCCAATCAGCACAACTTTGGCTCCGCGAGAGCGCACCGCATCAACTTTAATTTGCGGGGTTGTCTTGGGCATAACAATGGTCGCTTTTACGCCCATCTTTTTTGCCGCCAGCGCCAGGCCCTGAGCATGATTTCCCGCGGACGCTGCAATCACACCATTGGCGCGCTGCTGTTCCGAAAGCTGTCGCAGCTTGTTGTAGGCGCCACGCAATTTAAACGAGAACACCGGCTGCAAATCTTCACGCTTTAACAGCACCTGATTATTCAGTCGCTGGGATAGCAATGGAGCCGGATCTATAGGGGTTTCAACCACTAGGTCGTAGATCCGCGCATCGAGAATTTTTTTCACATACTTATTCGGCATTAGCTGTCCTCAACATGGAGGCTCCGATTTGGGGTTTTAAGAAATTCTTATTTAAAATTTTTATTTAAGCAATCATTATTTAGAGACAATGGTATGTTGATACAACAATTTTCGCCACCCTCAAAGCATTGAATCTGTTTTATTCCTGCTATCACCGTATAATCTCGTTCTTCTGATGGCGGATAATTATCGAGGCAAACGGTGGATCAAGAGCAACTTAAGCACGCGGTGGCAGCAGCGGCTGTAGAATACACATTAACCAAGATTGATAGCGACAGCATTGTTGGTATAGGAACAGGCTCAACCGCTAACTTTTTTATCGACCTGCTCGCTGAGCACAAAGAAAAATTTCAAGCGGCTGTGGCCAGTTCTGAAGCTTCTGCCGATCGCCTTCGCGGTCACGGTATCGATGTTATTGAATTGAATTCTGCGCCGGAAATTACCATCTATATCGATGGTGCTGACGAAGCCAACCCGCGCCTTGAGCTTATCAAAGGTGGCGGTGCCGCTCTTACCCGAGAAAAAATTGTTACCGCCGTTGCCGATGAGTTTGTCTGCATCGCCGATGAGAGTAAATGGGTCGACTATTTGGGAACCTTCCCTCTGCCGGTTGAAGTGATTCCTATGGCGCGCAGTCATGTGGCTCGCGAGCTGGTTAAATTAGGCGGCGATCCGGTGTGGCGAGAAAATGTGATCACCGACAACGGCAATCAAATCCTCGATGTTCACCATCTCTACCCTGTTGGTTCGACAACCGATCTGGAAGAAAAAATTAACCAGATTACCGGTGTAGTGACCAATGGCTTTTTCGCCTGCAAGCCAGCCGATATATTATTTCTCGCCACTCAGCAGGGTATTGTTACCCATCGTGCCGTAGATTAAAGATAGATAGCCTAAAACACGGAGCAATGATGAAAAAGTACCATGTCTATGGCCTGGGTAATGCGCTGGTCGATACCGAAATTGAAGTCACCGATAACAACCTCCAAGAACTGAGCATTGAAAAAGGGTTGATGACTCTGGTCGATGAAGAACGTCAGCATTTTTTGCTCAACAGACTTGCTGATCATATGGTGATGTCAAAACGTGCCTGTGGTGGATCAGCGGCTAACACGGTTATTTCTCTAAGTCAGTTTGGCGGTAAAAGTTTCTTTTCCTGTAAAGTTGCCGATGATGACAACGGTCGTTTCTATATGCAGGACCTTGCGGACAACGGCGTTGACCACAATGCCGATGCGCAAATATCCTCAGGAATTACCGGCAAATGTCTGGTGATGATTACTGACGATGCCGAGCGAACCATGAATACCTTTCTCGGTACCAGCACTGAACTGTCCTCCGCCGACCTCGACGGCGATGCTATCGCAGATTCAGAATACCTTTATATAGAAGGCTATTTAGTGACTGGCGACAGCGCTCGACAGGCTGCTATGGAAGCGGTTGAAGTGGCTCGACAGGCGGGAACCAAAATTGCCCTCAGCCTCTCTGATCCGGGTATCGTTGAATATTTTCGCGACGGCTTAAAAGAAATCGTCGGCGCAGGTATTGATCTTTTATTCTGCAATGAACAGGAAGCGCTCAACTGGTGTAACACCGATAATTTGGATCAGGCCCTGGAGCAGTTACAAAATACCGCAAAACAGTTTGTGGTTACTCGTGGCAGTCAGGGCTCGGTGGTTTTTGACGGGGATGAATATCTTACCGCGCCGGCACAGCCGATAACCGCAGTGGATACCAACGGTGCCGGGGATATGTTTGCCGGTGCTTATCTGTATGGCATAACCAGTGGTTATGGCAGCCTGTCTGCGGCAGTGTTTGCCAACCGCGCGGCTAGCGCAGTGGTCGGCCAATATGGCCCGCGCCTGCACAGTGCTGAGTATGATGGTTTAAAAGAAGGGCTAAAATAGAAACAGGTTTTGAGGGGCTCGGATCAAGAGCCTCACTAAACCACTAAAGCGACATTTTATTAAGCGGTTGTGGATGTTGAAACAGAAAGCCCTGCAGATAATCCACACCGATCTTTTTCAATAGCTGTAACTGTTTTTCATTCTCGACACCCTCGGCCACCGTGGGAATTCCCATAATATGGCCGAGGTGATTAATGGTGCTGACCACCGAATAATCCACATCGCTATTTTCCATGGTGTGAATAAAACTGGAATCAATTTTCAGGCAGTCGATTGGCAGTTCTTTTAAATAGGCAAAGGATGAGAGTCCGCTGCCAAAATCATCTAGCGCAATCGACACCCCCACTGATCTCAATGTTGCGATCAATCGTTTGGCTTCCTGCAAATGTTTTACCGCCGCAGTCTCGGTGATCTCAAACTGAATATGTCTGGGCGATATGCCACTGTCACTAAATCCGCTAAGAATATAATCAATGGCATTCTCATCACCCACGGTACTGCCGGATAAATTTACCGAGAGCATCGGCAGCGGCGAACCCTTGGCTTTAAGCATCTGCAAAAATTTCAGTGAATGGTTAAAAACCCATTTATCCAAATCATCAATTAAGGAAAAGTGTTCGGCGACCGGGATAAATTCCGAGGGCTGTAAAATACTGCCATCACTGTCGCGCATTCTCACCAGTACTTCATAGTATTTGGCGGGTCCGGAGGACCGATTCATCGGTACTATCGGTTGGGCAAATAAGGTAAAGCGATCTTCATCCAGTGCCGAAACTATTTTCGGCATACTGGTGGCCAGACTGCGGCGTTTGGCGACCTCTTCATTAAATGACTGGAAGTGAATTTTATTGCGGCCCTTGTCGCGGGCGGTGGCACAGGAGGAACCGGCGGAGATCATCAGATCAATATCGGAGACGGCATCCGCATCAATCAATATGCCGCCGATACTGGCACCGATCTTTAATACCTCACCTTCCCAGGGAATACTCAGCTCTTTGAGTTCACTGAGTATCTGCTCTGCCAGTGCCATGGCTTTGTCGTAATTTACCCGGTGCAGTAACAGCGCAAATTCATCATTGCCGATACGCGTAGCTATATCACTGGGGCCGGCCAGCTTAACTAGCAGGTGAGCAAACTGTTTAAGCAGCTCATCCCCGGCATGGTGGCCACTGGTATCGTTGATCACCGAAAAATTGTAGAGGTCTATATACAGCAGCGCGTGAATAGCACCCTCAAGTTTGGCGATTTCGATAGCTTTTTGAATGCGCTTAGCCAGCGAGGCGCGATTGGGAAGTCCGGTTAATGGATCGTGCATTGCCTGCCATTTAAGACGACTGGAAACTCTGCGCGCTTCGCTGAGCGGTCTAAAAATAACCAGACATTTGGTTATTCTGCCCATGGAATCGCGCAGCGGAAATGCAGACACCGCAACACTCATCGGCGTGGCGCCGGGCACCTTTAGTAACAGCGACTGATTGGACTCTACATTGAGTGCCTTATTTAAGGCATCGTGAACCGGGGTGACGGTAACGCCGGTTTCTTCATTAGCCAGCGGCATAGCTACATGAATCTGGGTCGGCTTGGATTTATCCAACTCAAAGCCCAATAGCTGTTCGGCGATCGGATTCATCTCAACCAGAAAGCCTTCGGCATCGACCATTAATACCCCATCAGCTATATGCTTTGAGGTTAAATCAAACAGGCGCCCGCGATTAATTAATTCATCGGCCTGTTGGCTGGCGTGGGTCCAGTCGTGACAGACAATAACCAACTCATCCTCAGTGCTAGCGGAGGTAAATAATTTCACATCCAGATAGCGGCTCTCTCCCTGAGAAGTTGCCGCTAGCACATAACCCTGAATATGCTGACCTCTCAGATCGGTAAAGTTTTCCCTTAAATCCAGACTCTCCATGGCGTCGAGACCGGGGAATAAAATACGCACGGAACTGCCAACTAGCAGATCATTGCTGTAGGCAAACAGCCGCTCTGCCGCCTTACTTATTCGGGAAACAAATCCGTAGCGGTCGGCAATAATATAGGCTGAATTATTATCGATAAGAAATGCGTTTTTCTGTGGCTCGGCGGTTGCCAGTGCGCCATTGGATAAGTCTTCGCTGGCCGGACGAGAAAGATTATTCTGTTGAGATTCCTGAGGCAGATTTTGTAACTTGAGCTGTATCAGGCCATAAATATTTGAGCCGTCATCATAGGCCTTAATCGATATACCCAAGAGCGCAGAATGATCTCGGGCAAACGCGTCGACAAACTGATCCAACATCGAATTATCGGTAGGCCGCGAGCAGCGCTTAGCACCCAGAGTGCTAGTGACCTCATGTAAGCTAGCGGCGAAATCAGTGCCCAAGAGCGCAGGAAACAGCGCATAGAAACGTTTACCCTGAGACTGCCCTGCAGAAACGGCGCAAAACTCGGCGGCCTTGCGGTCAATCATTACTACTCTAAAGTTGCGGTCGACAACCATAACGCCGCCCTTTAGACGCGCCGCAACCAGGGCCCGACTCAATTCAGAGGCGGCTCCACTAACTTCCTTTATGTGGAAAATATTATTCATTCCGTTTTACCCTGAGGGGATACCTCGGCAATCGTCCTTTGTGGAATTAACCCTGAGAGAGAAGCTCCCTTAAATCAATAATAGCCGCATTGGCGCGACTGATATACGAGGCCATCACCAGCGAGTGATTGGCTAGCAGACCAAATCCTTCGCCATTAACTATAACCGGCGCATGAACCGGTTGCTGACTCATTTCAAGTTCGCGAATAATCTGCTGAACGCTGGCAATCGCATTCTTTCGCGCCAGCACTTCGGCAAAGTCTACTTCAATCGCTTTGAGAAAATGGAGCAGCGCCCAGGTTGTGCCACGCGCCTCATAGAAAACATTATCGATCTGCAGCCAGTTGGTTTTTACCATCACTTCTGCCGCTGCCTGAGTCGACTGACGACCTGCTGCATCGCCGGACAGATCTGTATTGATACGTCGCTGGCCAACACTGGCTGAAAGGCGCTGAGAGAGACTGCCCAATCTTGTCTCTACGGTACCCAACCAGTAGCGGAGGTTATCTGCCCGGGCAAAAAATTGGCCATCGTAGGCCTGCTCGTCATGTAAGCGCTGAAGATAGTTTGCCAGATACTCCTGCCCCTCGGCATATTCAGACTCCGGCCAGGGCACGGCCCAGCTGGTGTGGTCAATATGAAAGCGCGGTTCGGCTATTGCCAGATCGGGGTCTTCGGTGGACTGAGACTGCGAGCGGCTAAAGGCTTCGCGTTTGGCTTTGCTCAGATCACGTACCTGCACCAGCACACCAAATTCCCAGCTGGGAATATTATCCAGCAATACCCCCGGCGGCATCAGGTCATTACTGAGATAACCGCCCGGCTTATCCAGCAGGGTATCGATGGTGTGAATTAATGTGGCGGTGGTGGTGGCGCCAACCACTGGTGTTCGCTCACCGAGAATCTTTGCGGTCTGCTCGCGAACATCAAACAGGTCTGGCTCGCCGCTCCAGTAAAAACCCAGTCCGGTGAGTAATAGAACAACAACCAATAAGGCGGCTAGTCCATTGCGGAGAACTTTGGTTTTTTCTTTATTGACGTAGTCGTCAGCGATCTCTTCGTTGGAGTCGAGAAACGGTTTCCGTCCAGCCATTTTTAGTCGCCGCCAAAATCTCATTAACTATTGTCCTGCATCTTTTTATCGCTGTGGTTGTGGCCATGGTGATTGTGGTCGTGATGGTTATGGCCTTCATGGCTGTTAACCGGCTTAGGGCTATTTATTGGCTTAGGGCTACTAACCGACTTCTTTTTGAAAAGACTGCGCACTTCCGCCGCAACCACAATCGAACCACAGTTTTCTGTAGTAAGAGTAAATTCTTGCTGCTCACCTGGCACCAGAGATTCTTTAATACCAAATAACATCAGATGCAATTGGCCTGGTTCAAAGAGCAGGCTTTGCCCGGCCTCGACGGCAACCGATTGCAGCGGGCGCATTCTCATCATCCCGTTGCTGTGCTGATGTTCGTGAATCTGTAGATCAGTGGCTATAGGGGAACTGCCGCCGGTAATCTGACAATCCTGATCGCCGCTGTTAACCAGTTTGAGAAAAGCGGCAGTAATCTGTTGCCCGGGAGGCATAGCGCGAATATAGGCACCCTCGGCACTCAACCCTTCGGCCGCCGCAAGAGAGACAGCCAAGCTGCTGGCGAAGCCAAATAATAAACTGTGAATTATTGATTTTTTCATAAGAATCCTTGTTCAAACTATAGCATGTGATATGAACGTTAATCGTTCCCGTAAAGACTTTTTATTCGCTGAGTGAATTATTACCTAAACCCTGAGTCAAATCCTCATTCAAACGACAGGGCTAACTTTATCGCTAAAAAAGATATTCAAACACTCAGCCAATACCCTGCCCTATAATGGCTTATGGTAAAAATGCCCGGATCTATTATGAACATCAATTTACGCATTGTTTTATTGTGCCTCGCCCTGTTTGCCAGCCCCTTTAACGGACTGCTTGCGAATGAAAGCCCGTTCGCCCAAGAATCCAGCAGCTCGATCTTAAGCAGCCCTCTAGCAAGCAGCTCTCTACTAAGCGATCCGGAATTTGTTCCCGTAGAGCAGGCCTATCAATTTAATCTGGTTGTTGAAAATCAGCAACTGGTCTTTAACTGGGATATTCGCGACGGCTACTACTTATACCGCGATCGCTTCGACTTTAGATCTCTCGATAGCAGTCTCGAATTGCAGCCGGCAAGTTTTGAAACTGGCGTAGTTAAGTGGGATGAGTTTTTTGAAAAAGAACTCGAAGTGTATTACTCGCAGACCAGCGTGCGAATTCCCTTTAGTTCGACCAGTAACAGACTCCAGTTACAGATCGAATCTCAGGGCTGCGCGGATGCCGGGCTCTGTTATCCGCCCTATAAGCAGTGGCTAGACATTGACCTGCAAACCGGTGCGGTGGATATCAGCACTGTGCCACCGGCGTCTCAGCAGGCAGGCGGTCAAACCTCAACAGAGAATTTTTCTCTGGCTGCAGTTTTACTCTTCGCGCTGATTGGCGGCATGATTCTTAATCTGATGCCCTGTGTATTTCCGATTCTGTCGATCAAAGTTTTAAGTTTCACCAACACTCATCAAAGTTCTCGCAGCCGCCATATCCACGGTTTGGTTTATACCGCCGGCGTGGTTTTGAGCTTTGTCGCCATTGCAGTTGTAATGCTGGCACTGCGTGCAGCAGGCGAAAGTATCGGCTGGGGTTTTCAGTTGCAGTCGCCGCTGTTTGTTATCTTTTTAATCTATCTGTTCTTTATTATGGGGCTGGGTCTTTCCGGCTATTTGGAAATTGGCAGCAACCTAATGTCTCTCGGGCAGCTATCAAAGCGCGAAGAGGGGCTGATGCCCTCGTTTATGACCGGCGTACTGGCAACTACCATTGCCAGCCCCTGCACCGCACCCTTTATGGGCCCGGCTCTGGGCTTTGCGATTTCTCAGCCGACCTATATCGCCCTGTTAGTTTTCGCCTGCCTAGGACTGGGTATGGCTCTGCCGTTTATTCTGCTGGCATGGATTCCCGGCTTAACCAAACGCCTGCCGAAGCCTGGCGCGTGGATGGATACCTTTAAGCAATTCCTCGCCTTTCCTCTTTATATTACCGCTGTATGGCTACTCTGGGTAGCAGGACGACAGACTTCTATGGATGTGGCCGCTGCGGTGATCACTGGACTAGTATTACTGGTAATGGGCCTATGGCTTTGGAAGTTAAGTGTCAGACCTACGGGGCGGCTAATTGCTATCGCGGTTATCACCGCGGCTCTGGCAGCACCACTAACCACCCTCTCTGAAGACACTGATAAAGCGGCGTTTGAGGATTACAGTCCTGAGCGACTGGCGTCACTGCGTGACTCTGGCCAACCGGTATTTATTAATCTCACCGCAGACTGGTGTATTACCTGTCTGGTAAATGAACGTGTGGCGTTGAGCTCGGATAAGGTGGCTCAGTTAATGAATGAGCAGGGTATTGTCTACCTCAAAGGGGACTGGACTAACAGTGACCCGCAGATCACCGCGCTGCTAAACCGATTTAAGCGCAATGGCGTTCCACTCTACCTGGTCTATCCGCGAGGTTCCGGGTCAGCGCAAATTTTGCCGCAAATTCTCAGCGAATCGATGGTTATTGAGGCCCTAACCCAAGCCTCAAAGTAAATTTGATCGGCTTGGCGTATTTTAGCGACCACTTTGCCGACATTTAAAGAACTTAGCCGATTTTAGCTTTTTTAGGGCGCTTTTTCGCAGAAAAGTCCCTTAAAAAGCCTAAACGTCGCACTTCAACAAAACACCTGCGTATTAAAATCATAAAAAATACAGTTTTCGTCGCCATTTTCTGTAAATTTCGTCGAAAAATGGTTTTTTTTATCTATTCGTGGACAGCTGTTTTATTTTCGGGCAGACTTCCCGCACTAATAGAACACCTCGCAGAAGGTAATCGGGAAATACTGTCTATGGCTTCAATACTGGTAATTCACGGACCCAATCTAAATTTGCTCGGATCTCGAGAGCCAGAAATTTATGGCGCTGAGACTCTTGAGGATATCAACCAAACTCTGGCCGATCAGGCCGCCTCTGCCGGACACAGTCTTTCCGCGGTGCAGAGCAATGCCGAGTTCGAACTGATCCAGCATATTCACGACGCCAAAAAACAAGATGTCGCCTTTATTATTATCAATCCCGGCGCCTTCACCCATACCAGCGTCGCCCTTCGCGATGCTCTGCTCGGTGTAGAGATACCCTTTATAGAAGCGCACCTGTCGAATGTTTTCGCCCGCGAAGCATTCCGCCACCACTCCTATTTTTCAGATATTGCTGAAGGCGTTATTTGCGGCTTCGGTTCCAAAAGTTACCAGCTAGCCCTGCAAGCAGTGCACAGCAAGCTTGATCATTAATCCCAGAACGAGAGATATTCATGGATATTCGCAAAGTTAAAAAACTAATCGAGTTACTCGAAGAGTCAAACATCAACGAACTGGAAATCACCGAAGGTGAAGAGTCAGTTCGCATCAGCCGCGGCGTTACTGCCGTAGCCGCGCCAGTAGCACCAGCAGCAGTAATTGCTGCTCCTGCGCCTGTAGCCGCAGCGCCTGCCCCACCAGCAGCCGCACCCGCTGCTGCAGAAGAGTTAGCTGGCCATGTGGTTCGCTCGCCAATGGTAGGTACTTACTACGGTTCTCCAGCACCTGGATCAGCCGTTTTTGTTGAGCCGGGCAAAGCCGTTAAAGTCGGCGATGTACTCTGTATTGTCGAAGCCATGAAGATGATGAACCAAATTGAGGCTGACAAAGCCGGTACCATTGGTGCAGTTTTAGTCGAAGACGGTGAGCCAATCGAATACGACCAGCCACTGTTCACCATCGTTTAAACCTAGTCAGGAATAAAATCATGCTCGACAAAGTGCTGATCGCAAATCGCGGCGAAATTGCTCTGCGCATTCTTCGCGCCTGCAAAGAATTAGGAATTAAAACCGTTGCCGTTCACTCAAAAGTGGATGCGGACCTAAAACACGTAAAGCTTGCAGATCAATCAATCTGTATTGGACCCAACCCGTCTCCGAAAAGCTATCTGAATATCCCCGCTATTATTAGCGCCATGGAGGTTACTAATTCTGTAGCCGTTCACCCTGGTTATGGCTTTCTGGCGGAAAATGCTGACTTTGCCGAGCAGGTTGAGAACAGCGGCTTTGTATTTATCGGCCCAACCGCTGGGTGTATTCGCATTATGGGTGACAAAGTGGCGGCGATTAAGGCCATGAAAGCTTCCGGTGTGCCAACCGTACCCGGCTCTGACGGCCCTCTTGATGACAACCCTGAAACCCTGAAAGCGATTGCCAAACGCATCGGCTACCCAGTGATTATTAAGGCTGCAGCTGGCGGCGGTGGTCGCGGTATGCGCGTCGTTGAGAATGAAGAGAGTCTGGTCACTTCGATCACCATTACCAAAACCGAAGCTGAAGCTGCATTTGGTGATGGCACGGTTTATATGGAGAAGTTTTTACAAAATCCTCGCCATGTGGAAGTTCAGGTTCTGTCTGATGGCCAGGGTAACGCTATCCATCTCGGCGACCGCGACTGCTCACTGCAGCGTCGCCATCAAAAAGTTCTCGAAGAAGCACCGGCACCGGGGATTCCCGAAGACGTGCGTCAGGGAGTTTTTGAAAGCTGCATCAATGCCTGTATTGAAATCGGTTACCGCGGTGCGGGCACCTTTGAATTTCTTTACGAAGATGGCCACTACTACTTTATCGAAATGAACACTCGTGTTCAGGTAGAGCATCCTGTTTCAGAGATGATTACCGGTGTGGATATTGTTAAAGAGCAGCTGTTGATTGCTGGCGGCGAACCGCTGAGCATCAAGCAGGAAGATATTATTTTCCGCGGCCACTCTTTTGAATGTAGAATCAATGCCGAAGATCCGGTTACTTTCCTGCCGCAGCCCGGCACGATTACCAGTTACCACGCTCCCGGCGGTAATGGTGTGCGCGTAGACTCACATATCTACAACGGCTATCGCGTACCACCCAACTACGATTCCCTAATTGGTAAAATTATCACCTATGGTCACGATCGTGATTCAGCGCTTTCAAGAATGCGCAACGCTCTGGATGAGATGATGATCGACGGTATTAAAACCAATATTGAGTTGCATCAGGATCTGGTGGAAGACGCTGAGTTTAAGAAAGGTGGCGTTAATATCCACTATCTCGAGAAGAAGCTCGGACTGTAATTTACAGTCCGGCTTTTCCTTCGAACTCAAAGCTCGTAACTTAAAGCTCATAATTCAAAGCTTATATCTCTATGCAATGGCTTCAGCTAATTATCAATGCTACTCGCGAAACTAGCAGTAGCATTGAAGATGCACTTCTCGACTGCGGCGCAGTGTCAGTTACTCTTGAAGATGCTGACGACCAACCGATCTTTGAACCCGGCGTTGGCGAAACTCCGCTGTGGGATAACTGCCAGATTAAAGCGCTGTTTGATGCCACGACAGATACAGTGCAAATCACTGCTCAACTGACCTCTCAACTAAAAGACCAACTGCAAACACTGACAGCTCTTCGCTGGGAACAGCTCGAAGATAAAGACTGGTCTCAGGAATGGAAGAAGTATTTCTCCCCAGTAAAGTGCGGTGACCGACTGTGGATCTGCCCGAGCTGGATAGAACCGCCAGATGCCAATGGCATCAACCTCAGCCTCGACCCCGGTCTGGCTTTTGGTAC
>Ga0209094_1001670_pt1 | contig 12215 bp, 8 predicted proteins | sample COGITO_mtgs_1004_2_FD_184790 | JGI IMG/M metagenome (GOLD analysis project Ga0209094, IMG submission 184790) | Pelagic marine microbial communities from North Sea - COGITO_mtgs_100430 (SPAdes) (version 2) | ecosystem: Environmental > Aquatic > Marine > Epipelagic ...
GTTGCAACGGGTTAAAACTAATAGGCTGATCTAAGCATGTAGAGCCGAGAGCAGCGGATTAGCGGACGCGGGTTCAATTCCCGCCGCCTCCACCAAAAATAGATAACCCCTTGATATTTAAGGGGTTTTTCTTTATCTAACTTTCAATTGAATTCACTTTGTCATACAAGGTGTCACACAATGAGAAAGTTATCAGTTCCCTATACCATCAGAAGAAACGGTGTTTACTACCTTAATATCCGTTTAAATAACCAGTTTGTTAGGCAAACTTTAGCCACTAAAGACCCTATGGAAGCCTTCCAGAAGGTAAATCAAATCGCTCCACTTTTATCCAATGCTGATGTTTGTGAGCAGATGCTCAGGCTACAGATGTCAGATATTGTGGGTAAAAGCAGTCGATCAAGAGCGTGTGGTCTCAAGCTAGCCCAGTCAGATGATTCGCTACTATTGTTATCTCAAGGTTTCGCTCTATATAAGAAGGAGCAGATAATCGAGAACTGGGGTATTCGTACTGCAGCTCAAAATGAATCTACATTTAAGCAGCTTCTGGAGTTGATAGGAGATCTACCGATTATTGCTGTGACTAAAGCAGTTGTGCGTGAATACAGACAGGCATTACTTAACTACCCCGCTAATCGATACAAAGGTAACCGCAAAGATAAATCTATAGCGCAATTGAATGAAGAAGGTTGCCAAACAATAAGTCTCGAGACAGTTAGGAATATTATTGGCCGTGTATCTTCATTCTTTAACTGGCTAGTGAAGCAGGGATATAAAAATGAAAACCCCTTTCTAGGTGTAGCTCCCAGAAGAGTCCATTCGGCGCGCTCTGAAAGAAGTTCATTTACTGATCATGACCTCTGGTTACTCTTTGGTACTACTATTTATACAAGCAAACTCTACAAGCACGAATGGCAATATTGGTTGCCTCTGCTGGGTTTATATACTGGCGCTAGGATCGAAGAGCTATGTCAGCTAAAAGTTGATGATTTTAAGTTTACTGATGAATGTCACTATATAGATATTCACGGTGATGGTGATGCTGAAAATAGAGTTAAAACGTCAAGCTCAGTTAGGAAGATTCCGATCCATAATCAACTCATTAGGCTCGGGCTTCTTGATGTAGTTGCTAGACGCCCAAGAGGCTCATTTTTGTTCGATTTACACAGGATAAATACTAATCTCGGTCATGAGCCTTCGAAATGGTTCGGCCGGTACAAGACGTCTCTGGGCCTTCCTAAGGGAACTAAGGTATTTCATTCATTCAGACATACCTTGCGGGATAGATTGACGTCTAGTGGGGCGCCTAATGAGCACATCAGGGAAATACTTGGTCATGAACAAGTTGGCGAGACCTATGGGCGTTATGGATCTGCGATACCAGTGCGAGTTTTAGCGAATTCATTAGGTAAGGTCAATTATGGTGGGATTCTTGGGAACTAATTCCATTTATATGACCAATAGGTAATTTATAGTCATATTTAATATTGGCCTTGCAGGGCCCGTATTTACTGGTAAATAACACCACAACACGTTCTCATAAGAACCCCTATATTAGCTATTGCAGGGGGGTTTTTAATTTGATTTCATTACTCCCATACACACACGAGGAGCGATGATAAATGAAGCAAGATACACAGAAAAACCCCCTTTTACGGCTAGCCCAAGTGCTTGGCCAGACCACTGTCCATAAATCAAAATGGTGGGCAGGGGTAAGCCCATTTGAGTGCCCTCAGCAAATAAAACTTGGAACCCGTTGCAATATTTGGCTAAAGGATAGCATCGAGCAGTTGATGAATGGGGTTTGCAGATGAGCAGAAAAATAGCAATAGGTGTTGCCAAATCTCATTTTGCAAATGTTAAAGCGCTGCGACAGAAATGGGAAAATTTAGTTGCTGTGCTTAAGGATGCGAAACAGGGTGTCAAAGAGGGTTCTGGTTGGGTGGCAGCGGAGATATCCAATGGACCGCGTAAACTTGAATATATTGAAAGTATTTCTCTTATTGTATTTGATATAGATAACAAAGGAGATGTTCTGAGGCAGGATGCAATAATGGAGTTAATTGATAAGGCGGGTTACAAAGCCATATTGCACTCTACCTACAACCATACTCCAGAAAGTCCACGCTACCGTCTGATTTTAGATATATCGGAACCGATCAAGCCCAAGCATCATAAAAACATCTTGCTTTACATCGCCCAAAAACTTGATATTAGCCACTATATTGATAAAGCCTGTTTAGATGCTGCACGCTTTTTTTATCGCCCAAGATACCCTAAGGAGCAATGTAGTACGTTTGAATTTTGGTCTACTGATGGCGATCCAGTCAATGTTCAAGATTGTCTTAATCAGATAAGTTATCGTAATGATGCTGTTCCTGCATCCACATCCGCACATACACAAGTATTAGGATGGGAAGAGAATGATCGCAATATAGCTAAAGTCAGAGAGTTTCTAAGCTTCTGTCCGGCTGACTACGAATATAATCAATGGCGTAATATTGTATGGTCGATTTGCTCTCTAAAATGGGATATTGGGCCTCAGCTGATTGTGGAATGGAGTCGACGTTCAAAGAGTGTGTGGGGGGATTCATGAAAATAGACCCTCAAACAGAAATTGATAAACTTATTGCTGAATACGATCCTTTAAAGGGTATTACCATAGGAACTTTAATAGCCAGTGCAAAAGAAAATGGTTGGAAGCCGAGTTCACCTTTTGAGGATGTAAGTGATACCGAAACTACTGAGCTCTTAGAGCTGGTGGTACCAAAGAAATATATATTCTTAGACAGAAACGCGCTTATGGCTTTGCCTGAGCTTAAGTGGCGAGTTAGGCATGTATTACCGACTCGCGGAGTCGCAGCGATATACGGTCCAAGCGGTAGTGGGAAAAGTTTTTTAGCCATAGATTTGGCAGTTTCCATATGTCTGGGAAATGATTGGTTTGGAAAGAAATGTAAGTCAGCTCCTGTAGTTTATGTCGGACTCGAAGGCTCGGCTGGTATTCAAAATAGAGTTAAAGCTTGGGAGATTGGCAGAAGCAAGCAGTTGCCGCCAAATTTTAGCGCTGTGCTTGATGAACTCGATCTCACAAACGATGATGAGATAAACGCTATTGCTGCGCAAACTCCAAAGGGGGCGGTGCTGATTATTGATACGCTTAATCGTGCGACACCCGGTAGAGATGAAAACTCAAGTAGCGATATGGGGCTCATCTTAGCTGCAGCGAAACGCTTGGAGCATGCAATAGAGGGTTTGGTTTTACTTGTGCATCATACTGGTAAAGATCAAAGCAAAGGCCTAAGGGGGCATAGCTCTCTTAATGCCGCACTTGATGCTGCAATAGCAGTAGCAAAGAACGATAAGCTTAAAACTAAATCTTGGAGCGTTTCTAAATCAAAAGATGGTGCTGATCAAGAAAGCTTTGGCTTTAGGCTTCATTCTCACGTAATTGGCAAAGATGAAGATGGTGAGCTTGAAACCTCTTGTACAGTTGAACCTGAAATTTCTTCCGTAATGCCGAGTCAATTACCTGAACCTAAGGGTAGCCAGCAACAACCAGCTTATACCGCAGTCAAAAATCTGATTAAAAATAGTCCTATCAAAGGTAAGGGAGGTGCGACTGTCAATGATAGTTGTATCTCTCTAGTTTCGGCAGTAAAAGAAATAAAGAAAACTCTACATACTGTCGAAAAAAGTAAGCGTACTTATAGGGCGAAGAAATTAATAGAATTTTTTATTGCGAATGGTTATTTAGTGTCAGGTTTAGATGAGAACGGAAACGCATGGTACTGGTTGCCTGATAGATGATTACTCATTTATTTTACTGTCCATACTCCCCCCTATATAGGGGGGGTGGAGTTTTTGGACTTTTAGGCCGCAACCTCCAAAATTTATTATTCAATATTTGGAGTATTTATAGCTTATCAGTCGATGCTAGTTACGCTCAGTACAAGAGGTCCAGTGCATGAAATTAGACCGTGAAAAATACATGACTCTAGCATCTGGGCGTATTCGGTGTGGTAGATGCCAGGCTACATCAAAACGTACAAAACTGCAGTGTGGCGCACCAGCTGTTAAGGGAAAGCGTGTCTGTAGGTTCCATGGTGGTAAATCGACTGGTCCGAAAACAGACGAAGGCCGAAAGCGTTGCGGTATAGCAAAGACTATCCATGGGGGCGAAACTAGGGCTATTCGTGCGAAAAGGACGCAAAAGATGACAGAGCTTAAAGAAATGGAGAAAATAATTTAGGGTTGGTAATTAGAGCTTTAAGTTGCTTGTCTATATAAATCTGTATAGAATTTTTTTAGTCATTAACGAATAAGGCGGCATATTATACATGCACTTCTCTTATGCCTATTGGGTAGTGATCGTTAAATACAGCTTTAACAAGATAGTATTTAAAATAGGAAATAAAAAAATGCCTCGACGATTCTCCTTGAGCCTTGCCAGTATTTGGGTGCTAGCAATGTTCAGCGTGGGTAGCCATGCACTAGATTCAGATTATGATGGGCTGCCTGATGATTGGGAAGTTCAAAATGGTCGTGATCCACTGAATGCTGATTATTTGATCTCTGGAACCTGTGCTATTGATGATACTGGTGTGGTTTGTTGGGGAAGTAAAGAGATCTCTGAGGTCCCAAATCTGGTTAACCCAATAGCTATATCGGCTGTTAGTGAGGCATATGGAGGCTCTGTCGTTGCCAGTGCTTGTGCAATTGATGATTCGGGTGTTGTCTGTTGGGGGCAGGATGGAGGGAATACCAGGTTTGTTGATCGAATATCGCATGAATATATTGAGAGTCCTTCGCAAGTTTCTAGGGGGCGTGATAGGACCTGTGTCTTGGATGTTTCAGGGGTGCAATGCTGGTCAAGTGGACCTTGGGAAAGTTTTGCACCTTGGGACTCTAAGCAAATTTCGCTGTCGAATCCCACACAAATATCAGTCGGGCACGATAAAGTATGTGCAATTGATGACTCAGGGGTCGTTTGTTGGGGGAGTTCTTTCAATGGTAGAGGCAGTATAAATTTAGATAACCCCATCCAGATATCTGCGGGGGATTTTCAGGCTTGCGCGTTGGATGAATCGGGTGTCATTTGTTGGGACAGTAATTTTGTTGAAATGGATGTGCCAAATTTAAGTAATCCTAAGCAGGTTTCTGTGGGTAGTGGCCATTCTTGTGCGTTGGATGATTCGGGTATCGTTTGTTGGGGCGACTCCAACAATTGGGGCAGTAAAAAAATTGTACCGAAATTAAGTAACCCTTCTCAAGTATGGGCGGGGTATTCCAATACATGCGCACTTGATGTTGTTGGGGTAGTTTGCTGGGGTCGTAACCTCGAGGGTCAGACTAATGTTCCCGATCTTTTTATTGATCCTGATGGAGATGGCTTCACCAACCAAAATGCTAAAGATTTATTTCCTCTTGATCCAAGCGAGTGGATGGATTCGGACTTAGATGGTATCCCTAATGGTATGGATAAAGATGATGATGGGGATGGAATTTTAGACGATTATGACCATTTTCCCCTTGATCTTAAATATTTCAAGGATACTGACTCTGATGGCATGCCAGATTCGTTTGAAGACGCTAATAACCTGAACAAATACGATTTATTGGATGGATCTTCTGATGCCGACCTAGACGGGTTGACTGCTTATCAAGAGTTTAATTTTGGAACGTCTGTAATTCATTTTGATACTGATAAAGATACCCTTCCTGATGGCTGGGAGATTGAAAATGATCGTGATCCACTTGTAGCAGATTATCAGTTATCGTTAGGGCCAGATCACACCTGTGCTATTGATGATTCTGGATTATCTTGCTGGGGCGATAGCTATAACAACAATATTATTATAAAAAATGCTCTGCAATTATCTACTGGAGAAGACCATCTCTGCGCTTTTTCCGATATTGGTTTGAATTGTTTCGTTGGGGGAGGCGTCTGGGAGAGTCACCCCTCTTTCTCCTCGTATAATGTCACGCAGGTCTCGGTATCCTACTTTGGTGGCCCTTGTGTTCTTGCTGATTACCAAGTTACTTGTTGGAGAGGCTATTTTGATAAACATCATGTTCCTACTTTGAGTAACCCTTTTCTGATTTCATCCGGGGGCTCACAAAATTGCGTAATTGATGATTCAGGCGTTGTTTGTTGGGGTAATTTTGATAGTTGGGAAAGTATGCCCTTTTTAGAGAATCCTTCTCAAGTGTCTGCGGGAGGAAACCATAATTGCGCAATTGATAAATTTGGTGTTGTTTGTTGGGGCAGGTATGGTAATGCTGTAACCGCTTGGGGTAGGTCGGGTCATTCCCAAACTATTGTCCCCAGTCTAAATAATCCTTCTTATGTTTCAGCTGGGGGTAGCCACACTTGTGCGATTGATGATGCTGGTGTTCATTGCTGGGGTTTAAATCATGTTGGTCAAACTAATGTTCCCGTTTTAGTTAACCCCGCAAAAGTACATGCGGGACTCAAGCACACATGTGCCCTGGATGTATCTGGTGTTCATTGTTGGGGATATAATAATAAAGGTCAAACTAATGTCCCAAATTTAATGATTGATCCAGACAGGGACGGATACAGCACGCAAGGAGGAGCTGATGCCTTCCCCTTAGACTCCTCAGAATGGCTAGATACAGATTTAGACGGGATTGGTAATAACGCTGACACAGACGATGATGGGGATTCGATACTGGATGAGAATGATATTTATCCACTTGATGCTTCTGAGTGGTCGGATTCAGATAGCGATGGAATTGGCAATAATGCTGATGCCTTCCCTAATGACCCCAGTGAGACGATTGATAGCGACCAAGACGGCATTGGTGATAATAGTGATAATTGCATTTTGATCGCTAATGCTGATCAATTAAATTCTGATGATGATTTACTCGGAAATGCCTGTGATGAGGATGATGATAATGATGGGGTTAGTGATGAGCTTGATGCTCTGCCGCTAGATGCCTCCGAACAATTAGACACAGATGCTGATGGCATTGGAAATACTGCAGATAACGATGATGATGATGATGGGGTGGCGGACGATAGTGATGCATATCCATTAAATAATTTATATTCGGCTGATAGTGATGGTGATGGAATGGCAGATACTTGGGAGCTGCTTTATGGTCTTGATCCTAGTGATCCGTCTGATGCCTACAGTGATACTGATAATGACGGTGCTGTGGCTCTGCAAGAGTTTTTTGAAGGCACCATACCCATAGCTGATACGGACAATGATGGGCTTCCAGATGCATGGGAAGATGCTAATGGCCTCAATAAATATAATTATACAGATGCAGCCACTGACGCCGATAATGATAGCTTAACGGCACTTGAAGAATTTCAATATGGTACCTCGCCAACAAAAAATGATACTGACCGGGATACGCTTCCTGATGGCTGGGAAGTCGAGAATGGTAGGGATCCGTTGGTGGCGGATTATCAAATCGATTCGAGATCTTCAACTTCCTGCGCACTAGATGACACTGGCGTGGTCTGCTGGGGGAGTAATTGGGCTGGGCAAGCCAATGCGCCTAGCTTAGCAAATCCTACTCAGATATCAGCAACTCTTACTCATGCCTGCGCACTAGATGATACTGGCGTGGTCTGTTGGGGAGGTGATTATGAGAGAGATTATCCGGGTGTGCCTACTTTGGCTAATCCTACTCAGATATCAGCAGGTGGACTTGATTGCGCGCTAGATGATACTGGCGTGGTCTGTTGGAATGTGGAAAGCCAGGTCGATGTGCCTAGTTTAGCTATTCCTACTCAGATATCAACGGGTATTGATCTTGTCTGCGCGCTAGATGATACCGGCGTGGTCTGTTGGGAGTCTTCTCCGGGTGTGGGGTCAGGGGTGCAGGGTGATGTGCCTAGCCTAGAAAATCCTACTCAGATATCAGTAGGTTATCGTTCTATCTGCGCACTAGATGATACTGGCGTGGTCTGTTGGAGCCGTAATTCGGGTGTGGTGACAGCCGTGCAGGGTGATGTGCCTAGCCTAGAAAATCCTACTCAGATATCAGTAGGTGCTAGTCATGCCTGCGCTCTAGATGATACTGGTGTGGTCTGTTGGGGGGTTAATTCCGCTGGGGAGACCGATGTGCCTAGCTTGGCAAATCCTACTCAAGTATCCGCTGGTGCTTACCACTCATGTGCAATAGATGATGCTGGCGCGGTCTGTTGGGGGGACAATTGGGATGGGCAGGCCGATGCGCCAAATCTTCTCATAGACCCTGATGGTGACGGACACTCGGCAAGTGATGATGCTCTGCCACTTGATTCGAGCGAATGGCTTGATACTGATCTAGATGGAATTGGTAATAATGCAGATACTGATGATGATAACGACTCTGTCTTAGATGCTGATGACCTATTTCCTTTAGATGCCAGCGAGTCAGCAGATACTGATAGCGATGGCGTTGGTGATAATGCTGACAACTGTCTGGATGTTAAAAACACAGATCAGCTTGATACCGATAACGATTCATTGGGTAACGCCTGTGATGAGGATGATGATAATGATGGGGTCATTGATGAGCTTGACACCTTACCGCTGGATACCTCTGAACAAATAGATACGGATGCCGATGGTATAGGAAATAATGCAGATTTAGACGACGATAATGATGGCGTTCCTGACACATTAGATACTTTTTCACTAGACCCTAATGAGCAGCTTGATACAGATTTTGATGGTGTAGGTAATAATTCAGACACAGATGATGATAACGATGGCGTTGATGATGAGAACGATGCTTATCCATTAAATAATTTATATTCAGCTGATAGTGATGGTGATGGGATGCCCGATGCATGGGAAGTCCTCTACGATCTAAATCCGCAGGATCGCTCTGATGCTAATAGTGATACTGACAATGACGGTGCTGTGGCTCTGCAAGAGTTTATTGAAGGCACTTTGCCAGTTGCCGACGCAGACAATGATGGGCTATCGGATAATTATGAGCTTGTGATTGGTACCAATCCTGAATTGGCAGATTCAGATGGTGATGGTGTTGATGATAATCTTGATGCTATGCCATTGGATCCACTAGAGACTCTAGATTCAGATTCGGATGGTATTGGAAATAATCGAGATACTGACGATGATAACGATGGTATTTCTGATGCTGAAGAGCTGGCTGATGGCACTGACCTATTAAGTGCGCTCTCTTGCCGGAGTGGTTGCCTGAGTTTTGATATAGATCGCAACGGTCGTGCAGATATGCTTACCGATGGGGTTTTGTTCTTGCGATATACGCTCGGTTTTTTTTGGAATGAGGATCTAATTAAAGGCGCTGTGGCAGCAGATGCATCGCTGACAACCTCTGCAGAGATTGAGGAATCTCTTGGAGAGGTGGCTCGTTTTATTGGCGATGTCGATGGCAATGGGGTTGTCGATGGATTAACCGATGGCATTTTACTGGTTCGTTATCTGGCTGGGTTTACCGGTGACTCGTTAATTGATTCGGCTGTTGGTGAAAATTCAACAAGAGTCAGCTCAGAGGCAATTAAGGGTTATTTAGATTCACTTATGCCCGGTGAGTGAGAGTGGTTTTCTGGATATTTCAATATCATTTAATTCATTTGCGCGTATTAGTAATACTAACTCAAAGTCGGAGTCCCATCTGACAAAAGGGCTGGGGGGTTTTATTGGCTGATACTGGAATGAACCAAGCACAAAAGCGGGTTCACATCCTAAAACAGGCGAAGGCCGAAAGCGTTGCGGTATAGCAAAGACTATCCATGGGGGCGAAACTAGGGCTATTCGTGCGAAAAGAGCGCAAAAGATGGCAGAGCTGAAGAAAATTGCGAGCATAATTAAAGGTTGGTAGTTAGGCGTTTAGCTTGTTCAGATTGACTATTCAGTGTTAAATAAAGGCTTAAAATTTAACTAACCATAAATTTATAGGAAAACTTGTATGCAAACTTCAGCAAGCTCGCCTCGTATTGTGTTTTTAATCATTGCATTAGCTTTCATGACTGGTTGTCAAAACAATGCTATCTACAAGTCTGAATCCGCCCTTACTATCCCTTTATCTCCAAAAATTTTGGCCTTTCCTCCTGATGTTCTTGTTTCTGAGGGGAAGTTGCTTAGTGAGGCCGAGCCATTAGTAGATGAAACATATATGCTAAAAAATATCATGAGTGAGGTGATAATGGAGTATATGTTTGAAGAGGGGGTCGAGTATATTCCATACGGGGCTAAAGACTTGAAAGATAGCCATGCTGGAGTTGTAAAGCAGGCTGGTGTTATTTCTGACGCCGCTGACTTAGCACGAAAAGGTAAGGTCTCATCGAGGAATAGATTTTATGCTTTGGGGCAAGGCTCATTGGCTGCACTTGAGGAATATGGCGCTGATTATGCACTTTTTGTTGAGTACAGTGAGATAAGTCCGTCTGATGGATCAGTTCTGATGGGGCTTGTGGCAGGTGGGGTCCCTAATTCTCATATTACATATCGACTAGCACTTTTTGACTTGCGAGATGGTCAACTTGTTTGGTCAAGCAGCGAACCTGATAGGTTGACTCCAATATCTGGGCAACAACGAATTCCACCATTAAAAGGTGCCAGCAAGGAATGGGTAAAAAGAAAAATGGCGCTTAAGATGGTTGATTTTCCATTGTGAAATATAGGGAAAATTAGGGTTTAAAAATTGAAAATACCAATTCTTTTTTTTATTTTCTACTTGATGATTTCTTCTGCCGGTGCCGAGGACATTAAAGATGATGAAAAGGGAATTTTGATGATTGCTGATAGGCTTGAAATATACTTAAGGACATCAGCTATTAGAATGAAGGATGTACCTCTTGAGGAATATCTTCAAGAAATGGCTTGCGTGATCTCCGTTGAAGACTGCTCATATTTAAGAGTATATCTTCTGCGTATCCCAGGTTTTAATGCATTCATGCTGCCAAATGGTGCGATGTTTATTCAAACTGGGTTTTTGCTAAGAGTCATGGACGATTCAGAGGTAGCGACAGTAATTGCGCATGAAATTGTCCACTACACACAAAGACACGGTATAGAAAAAACTAGGACTAGAAGATCAACGCAAAAAGTAGTTAATCTTTTAGGTCTTGGTTTGCAAGTTCAAGGTATACAGGGTGCAGAGCTTGCTTCGATTTTTACTGTACCCGCGGCAAGTATTTTTCTAGCTTCTTACTCAAGAAAAGCAGAAAAAGAAGCAGATATAATCGGGTTAGCCCTAACAAAAAACGCAGGATATGATCCAGCTTCAGCGTCAAGGCTATGGAAAAACTATCAAAGTGAAAGGGACGTTTCTCCCTTAAACAAAAATTCATTATTCGCAACTCATCCGATGCCGACTGAACGGGCGAGCTATCTTGAAGAACAAGCAAAAACAGAAAGTGTACCTTCGAAGAACCTTAATAATGAAGATCGCAATAAGGTCTTAGAGCTCTTAAGGCCACTTCGGCTTGATTTATTAAATGATGAGATGCGATCAATGACGCCTGAGCAATTTGAAGTTTTACTAGCAGGGCAAAAGAAATTTTTTGAAATTCCAGAAGGAACTCTTGGATATTTGTGCGCTAAATCTTGGTTTTACTTATCAAAAAGTAAAGATATTAATGAGGGCGATCTAAGGCAAGCTTATGAGCGTGCAAATCACTGTTATTCGGAGGGTGCAAGTTCTGAATCAGGAATGCCTCCGGATGCCTATAGGGAATGGGCCAAGCTTAATGAAAAGCTCGGGGATGACTGTCTTGCTTTAAGCGGATATCAGGAATATCTCAGACTAAGCCCAAGTGCATGGGATGCAGTATATATTCGCAAGCGTCAAGGTCAGCTAGTCTGTAATAAAGGGGATTAGGCAAAAAGCCTATTGTCAAAAACTCATAACATCATAATCTTGAGAAATGTTTTTTATATAGTTCATGCATTATCTAAATTTATTAGTAATACTGCCTAATAGCAGGAGTCCCATCTGACAAAAGGGTGGGTACCCCCGGGGTGGGTTCGGCGTAGGTGAAAATTGGCACTTATTGCCCTTGAATACCCTTTTTAACTGTCACACAATGTGGCACACATTCTCCAATTTTGGGGATTAAGTATTGAAAGTTAGGTGCCTGCTAATAATAGCCTTTGTCGCCCAATGCGTTCCCTGACAGCCGGGTTGCAACGGGTTAAAACTAATAGGCTGATCTAAGCATGTAGAGCCGAGAGCAGCGGATTAGCGGACGCGGG
>Ga0209094_1001681_pt1 | contig 12180 bp, 10 predicted proteins | sample COGITO_mtgs_1004_2_FD_184790 | JGI IMG/M metagenome (GOLD analysis project Ga0209094, IMG submission 184790) | Pelagic marine microbial communities from North Sea - COGITO_mtgs_100430 (SPAdes) (version 2) | ecosystem: Environmental > Aquatic > Marine > Epipelagic ...
TGTTTTTACGAAGTGTTTTGTTTTTTGTTCGTTTTTTTAGGTAAGAAGTGTAGGCAAAAAGACTATCAACATCTCTTAAATCGTAACTTTTTCTTGTTTGGTCTACGTTAAGTCTTAGTGTGTTTTTTGACCCAGCATCATAACTAGAGTCATATAGTGTAATGGCGCTCTCAACAAGCCATTTATACTCACTAGAGTTGCGTTCTTTATGTCTTAAAAAACCTTTCTGAATATAAGAACTATCTGGAAGGGTCTGGGGCAACTGCTCAATAGCCCGAAGTACAATATCATTTCCAGTAGTGGGTCTTGTTTCTGCTATTAAAAGAATCTCATCTAAAGAAGCTATATCTTCCTCTAAAAAGATATCCATAGTGCTATCAAAACCACTCACTATAGACTTAAAGCTTTTGTAGCCTATAGAAGAAATTACCAAGGTGTCATTAGCATATCTTTTTGGAATGCTCAACAAAAACCTACCATCTGTGTTAGTAATGGTTCCAATTGTTGTGTTTTTTACATACACACTAGCACTTTGCAGCGGGGCAAAGGTAGCAAAATCTACAATCTTGTTTTTAATTTCTATCTGAGAAGTAACACCTGCAGAAACTAAACATAACAAAACAAGCATGTAATATCTAGGCAGTATTTTTTCTTTGAGCATAGGCTATTGATTTTAAATACTCAAAGGTCTTGCAAAACACAACACCTTGAGGTTAGAATTTATAACACCTAGAATTGGTTTATATTGTACTGAATTTATGTAGCTGGCTTGTAATTTACTCCATCTATAACCATTTTTGAGATGATTTCTCTGAGTATCTCTGAGGTACCTCCGCCAATAGGACCTAACCTACTATCTCTTAGATTTCTAGCAAGGGGATACTCTTCCATGTAGCCATAGCCTCCCAAGAGCTGCACACAATCATAGGCAACTTGATCTGCTATTTTTGTTGACAAAAGCTTAGACATAGTTGCCTCCTTAACCACATACTCGCCATTATCAAGGCGTTGTGCGGTAACATAGTTAAAGGCTTTTACCATTTCTACCTCACTTGCTAAATCTGCCACTTTATGACGCAGCGCTTGAAATTTTGAAATAGGTTTTCCAAAAGCAGTACGTTCTTTCATGTATCCTATAGCATATTCTAGGGCCCATTCGCTTCTTGCATGAGCATTTACTCCCATGATTAATCTCTCTAAGGCGAAATGTTGCATAATGTAAGGGAAACCAAGATTTTCCTCCCCCATTAAATTCTCTGCAGGTATGACAACATTGTCAAAAGCTATCTCTGCGGTATCACTCGCTCTCCAACCCAGTTTATCTAGTTTAGTTGCACTAATTCCTGGAAGATCTCTATCCATCACAAAAATACTGATGCCCTTATTTCCAAGTTCTGGAGAGGTCTTTGCCGCTACAATTAGATAATCACTATACACTCCGTTTGTGATAAAGGTTTTAGATCCATTAAGAACATAGGTATCTCCTTTTTTTACCGCCGTTGTTCTCATACCTCCAACGTCACTACCACCAAAAGGCTCTGTTATACACAAACAGCCTATTTTTTCTCCAGTAACACTTGGCAGTAAATATTTTTGTTTTTGCTCCTCATTGGCTTCTTTATTAAGGTGCGTCATCGCCAAATATTCATGTGCCCAAATAGCAGCAGCAAAACCCCCACTGTTTATTTTTTGCAGTTCCTCAATAAAAATAATGGTGTAAAATATATCTAAATCCATCCCCCCATAAGCCTCTGGAGTTGCTAGGCCAAAATAACCCATCTCTCCAAATTTTTCCCAGATAAAACGATCTATGGTCCCTGTTTTTTCCCAGGCATCAATGTGAGGAACAACCTCTTTTTTTAAGAAATCCTGAAAACTCTTTCTAAAAAACTCATGCTCTTCTGTAAAATATAAACTCATGTTGTAAGGCTAACTATTTAATATTGAAAATACTTATAATTCAAATAACAACTAAAAAAGAACCTACTTTTAGTTGTTATTTTATATGCAAATATAACTCAATTAAGGCATATTTACTTGCGGTCATTCCCTCTATTTTTTGAAGTTCAGAAAGTGATCCTATTTTTTGACGTAAGATCCTAAATTCCCAAATTTCTTTGGCAAAATCAAAAGAAATACCTGGGATAGTTGCAATATCTGAGACAGATGCAGTATTGACAGCTATTTGTTTGATTTGGTTGGGCGTCTTAACTGTAAAGCCAGCCAAAACATTAGCAACTACCTGCTCACTTAAACCCCATACATTTTGTAATTGTTTATCTATAGAGAAACCACCTAGTTTATCTCTGTAAGAAATAATTCTTGCACTCAAAGCAGGGCCAATACCCTTTACCTGCTGCAGTTGGGTTTTTGTAGCGATATTTAAATCTATCTTATCTGAGTAAGACAATGCAACACTTAAACTTTTTTGAGCTTTAGCTGCTCTTGATTTTACAACCCAGTCTGGAAATTTAAAAAGCGGTCCTATTATAACCATTAGGCTATCTGAGACCTTAGTCACCTTTTTAAAATCTGCCGTACTTTGTATCCATTTATTAGTACTTCTAAAGCGGGAAAGTCTATCAAACTCCAGGGGAGTTAATCCTAAGGTATATGCTTTATAATCTGAGATAAAATTAGGATTAAACAGATACCGCTTTGGCTTTTTTTTCTCTAAGGCCTCTTGGCGTAAAGAATCTACATAGGCTTGTTGTTTTACTATCTGTGGTGAACAAATATCTAACAGCAAAGCAGGCTGTGGAGAATAAAAAAGTAAAAAACAAAACAACCCAACAATGAGAGAGCATAATAGTAAAATCCCACCTCGTTGTTGGTTGTCAAACTCGAAATGGGATTTAAAATTTGGCATAATTCTCCTTAGATTTTTAACTGGGGAGTTATGCGTGTATGTATGTGTTATAGATTAACTTTTACTAGATTTAATGGCATCTCTGTATTTTACTAATTCTTCTTTTACTTTAGGCAGTAATAATGAAACTCCAATTAAGTTTGGAATAGCCATTGCAAAAATCATAGCATCAGAGAAGTCTGTTACCGCCCCTAGGCTTATAGAGGCTCCTAAAACTGTGAATAAACAAAAAACAATTTTGTAGGTCATTACATTTCTATCTGATCTACCAAAGAGAAACAACCAAGATTGAAGCCCATAGTAAGACCAAGAAATCATGGTAGAGAATGCAAATAAAATTACAGCACCCGTAAGCACATATGGAAACCATGGTATTGCTGAGGCAAAAGCATCGCTTGTTAATTGTACTCCACTTGCAGCACCAGGGTCTAAATAATTTCCGGTAATCACAATTACCAATGCCGTAATGGTACACACCACAACAGTATCAATAAAAGGCTCTAATAGAGAAACAATACCCTCACTTGCAGGATAATTTGTTTTTACTGCAGAATGCGCAATAGCCGCAGAACCAACACCTGCCTCATTTGAGAATGCAGCACGTCTAAATCCTTGAACAAGCACCCCAACAAATCCACCAGCTACTCCCATAGGAGCAAAAGCACCATTCCAAATTTTTCCGAAGGCTGGTATTATTTCTGTGAAATTCATACCAATTACTACTAGCGCAGCCAATAGGTATATACCTACCATAAAAGGAACAACTTTTTCTGTTACAGCGGCAATTCTTTTAAGACCACCAATGATAACAAAACCAACACAAACAGCCATTATAATACCAAATATTAGTCCAGAAGCACCTCCAGTAAAACCAGCTGTGTTGTTAAAAATTATAGCCGCTTGATTTGACTGAAACATATTTCCTCCTCCAAATGAGCCTCCAATACAAAAGATAGCAAACAAAACAGCAAGAACTTTACCCAGTCCTGCAGCACCTCTTTCACTTAAACCCTTTTTTAAGTAGTACATCGGGCCACCAAATACCGTCCCATCTTCTCCGACATCTCTGTATTTAACACCCAAAGTACATTCTGCAAATTTTGATGTCATTCCTAAAAGACCGGCAATTATCATCCAAAGCGTTGCTCCAGGACCACCAATGGTAATGGCAATAGCCACACCTGCAATGTTCCCTAAACCAACAGTTCCAGACAATGCTGCGGTTAGCGCCTGAAAATGAGATACCTCTCCTTCTTCTGATTCTACTCTTATGGTCTCTGGTATATCATCACCAGGTGTTAAATCACCGTGCAACACTCCAGCCTGAGGGTGGTCTAGATCATCATACTTTCCTCTCACAACATTCAAGGCGGTAGAGAAACCACTAATGTTTATAAACTTGAAGTATATGGTGAAAAAAGTTGCAAAGCCAAGGAGCATTATTACTACCCATGGAATCCCGACCTCATCTGTTATAGGAATTTGCGCAAAAATCATTTCTACAAACCAGCCGGTAGCATTACCGAATTTTTCATTAATTACTTGGTCAATACCCTCTGGTTGGACTTCTTGTGCAAACAAAAAAACAGGTGCTAGTATTGTACATAGAGAAAGAAGAAATTTCTTCATAATAAGGTTTAGTTTAGTTAAGAATTTAAGCAAAGCAAGATGCTAAAAAATTAGCCTAAATTCAAGGAATTAGTCATTAAATTATAATTAGCTTCAAACATTATACAAGCCCTTAAGACTTTCTATTTGATCTGGGCGCCCAATAAGAATTAATACAGAGTCTTTTTCTAAAATCATAGAAGGTTCTGGATTCACAATATATTCTCCCTCTGGAGACTTGTAGCCAATTACAGAACAGCCTGTTTTTTTTCGAATGTCTAAATCTTTGATCGCTTGGGATTGGTCTTGAAGACAAATATTCTCATAGGGGATTTGTTTCACATTTATACTGTCCTTCTCTCCAGAGACTGAAAGATTATCTAAAAACTCCACCAAATCTGGCACCACCACAAGAGAGGCCATGTGATCTCCTCCTATTTTCTCTGGAAGTATCACATTGTCTGCTCCGGCAAGTTTTAGTTTTTTATAACTAGTCTCTTCAGTGGCGCGGCTTATAATTCTTAGGCTAGGATTCATTTGTCTGGCTGTAAGTACAATAAACAAATTATCTGCATCACTGGGTAGGGCGCAAATTAATGTGCTTGCACGGTTTACTCCAGCCTCTTTTAAAACCTCATCGTCACTAGCATTCCCCTCTACAATAAGAGCATCGGGAGTGTATTTATCGACCACCTGATGATCCTTCTCAATAATAACAAAAGGTTTTTTGTAAGCTATTAATTTTTCAACAGCTTGTTTTCCATTTCTACCATAGCCGCAAACAATAACGTGATCTTTCATATTATCAATTATTTTATGTATTCTCTTTTCTCTTAAATTACCAATATTATTCTTACTTAACATATATTCTGTAATTACAGAAATAGCATAGGCTAATATAAAAATACTAGATAGGATTAAAAATGAGGTAAATAACTTATCCACATCATCTAAGGGCACAACTTCTCCAAAACCAACCGTAGTGATGGTTATTACCGTCATGTAAAAAGCGTCTATCCAAGTATAATTTGATATATATTTATATCCAAAAACACCAGCTATAAAAACAGCCAGTAACAACAAAACAGCTACATAAATTTTGGAGTGAAAAATCTTTTTCATAAATCAAATACAGATGTCCTTTTGGTGTAAATTAAATCCTTTAAACGAAACCAAAAACCTAAAATTAGGTATATAGCAAACCACACCCCTAAGGTAGCAAAAGACAAATAAATAAAAAAAAGCCGTACACTTTTGGCTCGCATGCCAAGACGGTCTGCTAGGCGAGAACAAACATAAAATCCATGACGTTCAAAGTAATGACGCACATTGTAAAGCCATTGTAACATCTATGCAAGTTAGTTATTTTTTTACTGAAATCTTAGAGACATTTTACAAAAATAAAGACCTAAAAACAGGACTTTACAATAAGCAACAAACAGCACTGTGTTATTTACTCTGTGTATCCCATTTTTTGCATCCATTGGTCATTATACATTTTACCAACATACCTACTACCATGATCATGAAACAATACAACAATCACATCATCTTTAGTGAAATGCTCTTTTAATTGATGTAATCCTTTCATGGCTGCTCCTGCAGAATTACCCAAAAACATACCCTCTGATTTTGATAATTTTTGAGTCCAAATAGCAGCATCTTTGTCTGTTACTTTGGTAAAGCCATCTATAACCTCAAAACGAACGTTGAGTGGTAAAATATCTTCTCCAATGCCCTCTGTTACATAAGGGTAAATTTCATTTTCATCAAAAATACCTGTTTCATGGTATTTCTTGAACACGCTACCGTAGGTATCAATACCCCATATTTTAATAGCAGGGTTTTTCATTTTCAAATAACTCCCAACACCACTTATGGTACCACCAGTTCCAACACCAACTACAAAATGAGTTACCTTGCCATGGGTTTGTTCCCAAATTTCTGGACCTGTGCTCATAAAGTGAGCCTTACAGTTTGAGGGATTATCATATTGGTTTACATACCAGCTATTTGGAGTCTGCTCAGCCAAACGCTTTGATGTAGAATAGTAAGATCTTGGATCTTCTGGCGCTACATCTGTTGGGCAAACAACTACCTCACTACCAACGGCGCGCAGAATATCCACTTTTTCCTTGCTTTGCTTATCACTAATAACACACACCATTTTGTATCCCTTTACAATAGCGGCAAGAGCCAGGCCCATCCCTGTATTACCACTAGTTCCCTCTATGATAGTAGCTCCTGGCTGCAGGCGCCCATCTGCCTCTGCGTCATCAATCATTTGCAGTGCCATACGGTCTTTAACAGAGTTTCCTGGATTAAATGTCTCATATTTAGCAAGAACAAGTCCTGGAATTTCTTCTGCCAATTTATTGATTTTTACCAACGGTGTATTGCCAATAGTACCTAAAATATTTTCTGCGTAGTCCATAGTTTAATAAAGAATGTGTGGGGTTTTACGATGCAAAGGTACGTCCTTAGCTTGGATTTGGGAAGTTATATTTTAGCTTCCTTATTCAAACCTAATTGCTTTGACTGGAGAGATTTTAGAAATGATATAACTTGGTATTAACAATATTAAAAAACACAGCACCAAAGTACCTATGTTGAGCGCCAAAATATAACTCCAATGCAAATAGACAGGTACCTGGCTTACATAATACGTTTTGGGATCTAGGGCAAATAAATCAAGGTGTTGCTGCAGTAAAAGCAGTCCAATACCAATTATATTTCCCCAAAACAAACCAACGCCAACTAGATACATAGCATTGTAAATAAATATTTTACGTACACTCCAAGTGTCACTTCCCAGCGCCTTTAAAATACCAATCATCTTGGTGCGCTCTAAAATAAGTACCAAAAGGGCAGTAATCATATTAAATCCAGCCACAATAATCATCATGACTATAATAAGTGCTACGTTAAAATCAAACAAATCTAACCATTCAAAAATAGCATAAAATCGATTTCGTATAGTTTGGGTATCCAACATACTTCCTATAGCTTGATATACTTGAGTATTGGTTTGCTCGATTAGATCAAAGTCTTTTACAAATAGTTCAAAAGCGCCAATTTGATCTGGCTCCCATTTATTAAGACGTTGTATGTGCCGTATATCGCCTATAATAAATTGGGCATCAAATTGCTGAAAACCACTGTTGTATATCCCAGATATTGTAAAAGCTCTGGTTCGAGGTGGGGTGCTACTTTTTTTATTAAAAAAATACGCAAGGGCTTTATCCCCAACTTTTAAACCAAGTCTATTGGCTAGATATTGTGAGATAAGCACCTGATTACTCATCTGTGGTGTATCATAGGTAGGAACAACACCCGAAAGTAAGAAATCTTTAAAATAAGACCAGTTATAATCTGGCCCAACACCTTTTAAGATGATACCCTCAAAATCTGTTTCAGTTCTTATAACCGCGGCTTTAGAAGCTGTTATTTGAAGGTGACTAACATTGTCAGAAATGTTGAAATTAGGATAGAAATCCTGTTGCATTGAAATAGGAACCTGTGAATCATCAGAATTATTGGTGTCAAAATTAGTGATGATTAAATCTCCGTTAAAAGCTGATACTTTCTCCTTGATCTTTTTTTGAAGCCCCACACTAGTTGCAACAGAAACCAACATGGTTATCATACCCAATGAAATTGCTAGAATAGCAATTTTTATTATTGGCGCTGAAATACTACTTTTATAGTCTTTGTGAGCTGCTATTCGGCGGGCGATAAAATATTCGAAATTCATTAGGTGTTATGAGAGTATCTTTTTTCAAAAATATAGTATTTATACCGATTTTAGGATTGATTTGCTGCGGAAGTACTACCGAGCAAAAAAAAGATGTCTTTGCAAATAGCCTTATTTTACATGACACTATAAACACTAGTGTTTTAAATAAGCAAAGCAGAGATACTATTTTAGTTGGACGAAGTATTTCCAAAAAAAGTAGCAGTCACATATTTACAGGTGCCAACCAATGGCCAGCGTACATGAAACTTTTAAAGGATAAAAATGTGGGCATTGTTGCCAACCAAACCTCTGTGGTTAATGACACTTTAGTCTCTAAAGACACTCTACGAGTAGTAGATGTTCATTTGGTAGATTTTATTTATGAGTTTGACAATACAATAACAAAAGTATTTGCTCCAGAGCATGGTTTTAGAGGCACTGCAGATGCTGGAGAAGTTATTAAAGACGGCATAGACCTTAAAACTGGAATCCCTATCATATCACTGTATGGGAAAAACAAAAAACCCTCAAAAGAGCAATTGAAAGACATCGATATTATGGTCTTTGACATACAAGATGTTGGAGCTCGTTTTTACACCTACATATCAACGCTTCATTATGTTATGGAAGCCTGCGCAGAAAATAATATTCAGCTTGTAGTTCTAGACAGGCCAAACCCAAATGGACACTACATTGACGGTCCTGTTTTAGAACCCCAGCATACTAGTTTTGTTGGCATGCACCCTGTACCGGTTGTTCATGGGATGACCATTGGAGAGTACGCACAAATGATCAATGGCCAGGGCTGGTTAAAAAATAAGGCACAATGTGATTTAAAGGTGATCGCTATGAAAAATTACACACATCAAACACCTTATTCTCTTGTCATAAAACCCTCACCAAACTTGCCCAATGATGTTTCCATAAACCTATACCCTAGTCTTTGTTTTTTTGAAGGAACTCCCATAAGCGCAGGTAGAGGAACCAATAAGCAATTCCAACTATTTGGATCCCCTACACTACCCCAAGAAATTTACACTTATGGTTTTACTCCCGAGGCGAATCTGGGAGCTAAAAACCCAAAATTTAAATCACAAAATTGCTTTGGGCTTGATGTAAGTACCACTAAAAAACTTTATGGATTGCATCTAAACTGGCTTATAGACGCCTACAGAGATTCCCAAAACAAGAAGGATTTCTTTAATTCGTTTTTTTTAAAACTATCTGGTACTTCCCTTTTGCAAGAACAAATACAACAAGGACTTAGCCAAAAACAAATTAAAGACTCTTGGCAGAAGGGCTTACAGAACTACAATGCAATGAGAAAAAAATATTTACTGTATGACTAACACTTAGTCTCTGCCGTTAAACTTATATTTCTTACCCTTTGGGTTTACACCAACATCTATTGCTTTTTGCATGGCCTCAACAATATTGAAAGCAGCAGGACAAATGGTTGTATTTACAAGTGTAATCTCACTTATTTTATGAAAATTTCTACGATTGGTATGTGGATACTCCTGACAGGCTTTTGGCCTTACATCATAAATGGTGCAGCTGTTGTCGTTTTGGTCTAAAAAACTACAAGGGGCCGTTTTTAAAACATAAAAATTATCTTCGTCTACTTGTAAATAGGTTTCTATAAAACGCTGCTGTTTTATTCTAAAATGTTTAGAAATCCTAAAAATGTCCTTTTCAGTAAAAATAGGACTGGTTGTTTTACAACAATTACCACAGGTTAGGCAATCTGTTTTTTTAAACTCCGCATCATGTAAATCTGACATGATCGTGTCCAAGTGTTTTGGCGTTTTTCTCTTAAGTTTAGCGAAGAATTTTTTATGCTCGTTGTGTTTTTCTTTGGCTTTTTTAGGGAGCTGTTTTAGAATTTGTTCCATGGTAGCAAAAGTACATAATAATGGATGCCTGACTCAAAAATTTAGTGTTTAAAAAATAATATGGTTTTAAAAATCTAATTAAAAACTTAAGTTTGTAAAACATTAATTTTAGTATATGAACTGCTATATCAAAAAATTCGCTTTTTTTATTTTATTGGCTTTAATTACATTTTCATGTAAAGAAGACCAAGACAATCAAATACTACAAGAAAGAGCAGAAAACCGCAAAGCACTAGGAATATCTGCAGAAGATTTATTAAGTGATGATAGCTATAAAAGCATGACTGTAGAGATGGTATTCTCACCAGCCTACAGGCCAACACAACAAACCCTAGATGGCTTCACGTCTTTTATTAACTCAAGGGTAAACAAACCCGATGGTGTTCGTTTTATTGAAACAATTATTTCAGACCAAAATGGTCCTTTTTCAATTTCACAAATTAGGAACATAGAAAACGAGCAAAGAACAATCTACACCCAAGGGGATGATATCGCGGTATATGTTTACTTTGCAAGTGGTAATGCAAACTCAGACACAAGCTCTACCGTTACTCTAGGATCTGCTTACCAAAACACGTCTATAGTAATTTATGAAAAAACCTTGCAAGAGGTCACAAATAACATCCAAGATGATTTAACACGTTTGGAGGCCACTACATTATATCACGAGTTTGGACATATTTTTGGACTCGTTAATATCCAAAACGATGATATACATCCGGGAGATAAACACGAAGACCTTGACCATCCAAAACATTGTATTATTGAAGATTGTTTAATGTACTTTGAAGCCCAAAGTATTACAAAAGACAATTTAAAATTACGTATGGAGCGCTTAAAGGTTTTACAAAACATCCCAAGTTTTGATTTAGATTTTTGCATTGAAGATTTACAGGCAAAAGGAGGAAACTAACAATCTATGGCCTTTTGGTATCGCTTTTTAATTCATATACCTTTACCCCATCAATAAAAGTAGCTAAAGCCTTTACCCCTGGAATACTATCTTGAGGGATCTTCATAATATCCTCTTCCAGGACGGTAAAATCTGCAAACTTACCCATCTCAATACTCCCTTTAACTGTATCTTCAAAATTTGCATATGCTGCCCAAATAGTCATGCCCTTAAGTGCCTGAGTTCTAGTTAATGCTTCTTGGCTTCTAAAACCATTATCTGGGTATTGATTCAAGTCTTTTCTTGCTACCGCTGCATAAAAAGTATGCATTGGGTTTACACCCTCTACCGGAAAGTCTGTACCCAAAGCCACTATACCTGCATTTTTTAACAGCGTTTGATAACTGTATGCGCCTTTAATTCTCTCTGGACCAAGTCTCTCCTGCGCCCAGTACATATCGCTAGTTGCATGAGTGGGTTGTATGGAGGGGATAATGTTTTTAGAAAAATTAGAAAAATCTGTGGGGGTAATAACTTGGGCATGTTCAATTCGCCAACGAGCATCTTTAGTGCCAGCTAAGGTTTTTTTATAGGCTCTTATAACCGCAATATTTGCAGAGTCTCCAATGGCATGAGTATTCATCTGGTAACCAGCCTTTAATATTCTTGAGGCAACACGCTCTAAGGTGGCTGGGTCCGTAATCATAGCACCAAAATGATTGTGGCGATCACTGTATGGTGTGCGAAGGGCAGCGCCTCTGCTTCCAAGTGCACCGTCTGCATATACTTTTACAGACCTTACATGAAGCTTACCTGTGTTAATGATTCCTTTGGGTAAAAAATAATCTAGATCTCTTTTGGTATTACTTACCATGGCATATACCCTTACAGAAAGTTCATTAGCCTTATGTAATTGCTCAATAGCATCTATAACCTCTATAGACAAGCCAGCATCATCAATAGTTGTAAGCCCATAAGACAAACACACTTCTTGTGCTTGTTTTAAGTTGTTTTTAATAGTTGTTGGGCTTGGCTTTGGAAGGGTTTGATAAACCAAATCCATAGGGGTATCAATCAGCAAACCTGTTAAAGCTCCATCTTTTACAACCACCTGGCCACCCGCCACTTTTGTTTGTGGTGTGATACCGGCCAAGGCAAGGGCTTTTGAATTTGCTAGCAT
>Ga0209094_1001683_pt1 | contig 12179 bp, 13 predicted proteins | sample COGITO_mtgs_1004_2_FD_184790 | JGI IMG/M metagenome (GOLD analysis project Ga0209094, IMG submission 184790) | Pelagic marine microbial communities from North Sea - COGITO_mtgs_100430 (SPAdes) (version 2) | ecosystem: Environmental > Aquatic > Marine > Epipelagic ...
CTTCTGAGCCTTTTAAGTTGGCATCCACGTATGGCTTGTATTGATTGAACGCCGCCATCTTTGCCGCGTTTGCTTTATCTTGTGATTTTGATTGCATCTTTGAGCCAAGTAAGCTGGCTCCAGCACCTATTAATGCGCCCCACATATTATATTCCTTTTGTTATAAAGCTACCCAAGACGTGCCATTGTAGACAACGAGTTTAGATACGCCTGATCCGATTGGTTCCCAAGGAGCGATAGCAAAACGCACCATTCCCTTTCTTGGGTTGGTAGGCTCTCTATCGGTAACTTGGACACTTGCGTCTGCTAGTGATTTAATAGACGCTTCGATTTCTCTTAGTTCCTCTTGCAGATAGTTTGCTAAGAACTCTGGAGATAGTATTGGTGCTGTGCGCCTGACATAAGCAGACACAAGCATGTTTATTTTATCTGAGATAGCCATTGTTATCTCCTACCAGTTACAGCGACTTCGACATCCATACCTGTAAAGTTGAAGTCTTTGTCTGCTGATGTGGACATCTTGTATGACAGGTATCTGCCAGACATACGGGCATCCACCTTGTATTGGGATAGCGCATCAAAGCCCACCATCGACCCATAGTTAGGCGCGGCGTGGGGTAAGTCTGCGGCTCCGAATGTAAACTCGAATGTACCATTAGAACTGTCGGTAGAAATCTGCGGTGTAATCCTAGATATGACTTTGTAGCCAGTCAGGGGAATGCCTTGGTCATCAAGGTCAAGACCCACACGTTCTAAGAAGAACGGGTTAGACACGTTGGTATCTATGGACTGTGACAATGAACCCTTCTCAAGCAAGTCGATACCATAGACTTTACTATCGGCTATCCCCACCCCAGAACTCCCAAGTAATAGTGGGTGTCTTTGGTATGGGCTTTCTTGAGAGTGGTATGAGCCACCCACGTCATCATAGGTAGTCGTAGATTCAGCATAAGTAGACACTGAGTTCACGTTGGCTTCGGTTCCACTTACCACGTTTGGCATATCGTAGAATGACCAGTTGTCTTCTTTATAATTATAGACAGCCGCCCGATTGCATTTGTCTGCATCTGTAAGTTCAGCCATGTCATCGCCTGAGTGATAACAGAAGTATAATTCTTCAAGCAGTGAGTTATGCAGTATGAAGCACTTGTCAGTCCTAGAGTTGTCTAGGCCGCTAAAGATGTATTCCCGTACACGACCATCACATATTGACTGACGTGTGTTCCCATCGGTCATATAGATGTCATCGCGGTCAAAGACATAGTGCTTACCTTCAACTTCTTGTATGCAGTTCTGGTTTATTACCCCAGCGTCGTCGAAGATTTTCCTAAAGTTAAATATGAATGCACCACCGACAAACTCCATCATCCACACTTGGTCTTGTGAATAGACAAGGAAGTTGGAGCCAAGGGTTGCCCCATCGACTATGGGGGTCTTCATTTGCACAAGGTCATTGAACCCAGCACTATTGGTTAAGTCGGTTTCATCCCAAGTCGTAGGCACTTGGTTAGCTAGAACTGGGTCACTGAAGCGAACCCTGTTTGGGTACTCCACGCCATTTTCTATAGTTCCAAGAGCAATCAAGAAGTCACCATAGGAACGAATAGCTGTCGTCGTGGTGTTCGAAGGCCAGTTAGGTAAGACAGAGAAATTAGATGCGCTGGGCACTCTTTGTACTGGCACGGCATTCGATCTATTGATATACTGTACGTCTGCAAGGATCGTTGCTGTCACGGGTGTAACAGGCGATGCTGTTAGTGAACTGTTGTACTTTTGTGCTAAGATGCCATTAGACATCTCATAGATGTCAAAGTTATCACCCACTACTAGAACTACATCAAAACCAGCCAAGGCACTAACCCCATAGATAAACTTAGGATTAATCGTAAGATTACCTGAGATGTCTCTATAGACTGGTGCTCTTGTTACCTTGCCTTCATTGAACCTGACGTTCTTGGCGCGAGTGTAAGCATTTATGGGTAGGCTATATGGGTCAATGTCTGTTATGACACCTACCGCACCAAGCCCCCTGATAGGTAGGTTAGTCATGGTTAACTTACTCCATTATGTTTTAAATATGTAGGCTAGGGCATAGTAGGGGGGTCTGTTTTCGTGAGCCGTTCCGCTACCTGTGTTGCCTGTTGTACCACTAATTGAAACTGTGTGTGTATGGTCGCCAGCGTAGTCTGTGTATGCACCTAGTCTATCGTATTCATTGATACCTGTAGAGTTAGAGCCAGCATCCCCATCACGACCATTATCATTCATTAGAGGGTTCGCAATGTTACCATGCCTGTGATTGCCAGCGGTACTTGTAGTACCAGAGCCACTAAAGCTGTGATTGTGTGCTGGTAGGTTGGCTGTAGATAGGCTGACAGTATCTGCGCCCCCAGTGTTACTAGGGTTATAAGATGAACCAGCACCCACAACAAACCGATTACGAAGATCGGGGCTACCATTGGAGCCATTACATAAGACCCACCCAGTAGGTATGGATGCTATCGACCCCGACCACATGATGATACCGCCAGATGGGATGCCACCAGTAGCGGCTAAAGCATTCAATTGGGATGTCGTGGCTTCCAGTCCGTCCAGCTTATTGATTTCGCTAGTGGACGCTGTAACACCATCTAGCTTATTGAGTTCTGATTGTGTCGCTGTGATTGCACCAGTCACGTTTGGTAACGTGGATTTGATGGTGGCTTTTAGTAATCGTAAGTGGTCATCAGCTTGCGCCAAGCCGTCTGTAGAGGCTGGGTTCGAAGCATTCAATGAGTTGATATATGTTCCTGACTCTAGTGCCATATCTGGGGTTCCTTATTGTGTTTCTGTGGGAGGCTCTTGTGTCAAAGGCCGAACAACAACAACAACAAGAACAGCTTTAGTCCTGTTTTTTGAAATCGTTGTTTTATTTAGGGTACGGGGGGTCTAATTTCCTGTGAACCTATAAAAATCTTGATTGATCTATGCTAACCTACTGTAATCACTGGATAAACGTGAGAAGGGAGGCTGTATCCCTCGCCAGACTGGGAGAAACAGAAAGCATATCTGATGACATTAGACATTAGCTGAGAAATTTATCTGGCTGACCCCTATATCTATTGAAGAGAATTAGGGACATCCTTAGACAACAGCAGACAACAACGGAAGACAACCAGTCACATCGTTCATCTTAGTTCATCTTCGACCACATCAACTGACAACATATCGGAGACAACCAGTCCTTAGATACTTAGGACTCTTTAGTTCTCTTTAGTTCTCTTTAGTTCTCTTATTAGTCTGTCATGTAGAGGATGATCGAAGGCAGTCTATAGTAGTCTATAGTAGTCTTTAGTGTCTTGGCCTTGGGATCATCATGCCTTCAAGGGAAGTCTGGAGGATGTAGTTCAACCAAGGCCATCACTTGCCCCAATAGTCTGGGCTTAGTGGTTCGATTCGTCGTATATCTTGTGTCTTTCTCTTCTAAGGGGTGACACAAGTATTATGAGGGGTAATCCTTGGATATTAATTGCCATATCTAGTGGTTTCCTTGTTGACGAGGGACTCACCAACTGGTAATCCTTGGGTAATCGAAGGCGTGTGCCCGATGATACTTATAGGGCGACAGGCCGCAAGGTGTGGCAGGGGACTGTAACTCCCCCAAGACACCAAGCGGAGACAGTCGCTTCCTCCACCCGACAAGGGTCAGGGATTAAGTCATCAACTTCACGCCTTCTCAACCAAGAGAAGGAACGAAAGAATGACAAACGTAACTAAAGTATTAAACACACAGCACTTTGTAGGTATCTCATTTCATGCCATAGCACTCAAGCACCTACCTGAAGGCGCAGAGTTCAGACGCAAAACACTAGCAATCTCTTCATTCACTAAGAACCACTACAACCCAAAGGATGACTTTGGGGCTGAATGTTACTCATGTACTAACAACGACGACATCAACCGCGAGATATTCTTAAACCCTAACACTGTTGTCTATATTGAGGATGATGGGCAAGAGGTGGTTGTTGCTGGTAGTGACGAGCAGTTAAACAATGAGGACAACATTGAATTAGCGGAAGCTATTGAGATTGAAGCAGTCAAGATCAACAACGATGTAAATGGAAACCCTCGCTACTATTTTGCTGGCTATATGTTCCGAGATGGTAGAGGTCGCAGAGTTCGCCCAGCATTTGCCGATAAGTACAGAGGAAAGAAGTTTGGAGCTGGTTGGGTCTTTACGTCTTTTAACCTCAATAGCACACTGAGAAGATCAATCGCCTACACTGATCTAATCTTGGTAGGGGCGAAGTCATGAGCAACTCACAGCCAAAGACCCTTTACATGGGCACACTTAAAGCAACTCTTAATGATAACAGTGGCTACGCCCAAGACGGCTCAAGCTATTGGGTGTCTATTATTGCCAATGCAACCGAGGCTGACCCAGTCGGTCAGGTGATCAAGGCGCGTTCTTATGGTAGCTATAAGACTGCCGAACGTGGTGCACTCAAGATGATGATGCAAATTGAGCCTTATGGGGTGCTATCATGAGAGACCTTATCAACCGCATGTCTACTCGTGAATTCTGGTCAGACTTTGGCCTTTTATTCTGTGTCGCAGTTTCAATCATAGTTGTTGTCTCAGGTCACTTGAGTGTCTGAGCCTACTTGTGCCGCCATGTTTCGGCGTGGCGCATCAAGTGGACTTAGCCACTACAACAACTGAAGGAACAAAAGAATGGTAAAAGATACATACAGCAAGAAGACACTTTTTATGTCTCAAGCCCCTAACTTCAACTTTGAATTGGATGCTGATCAGATCGTTGAGAAGGCTCTGGAAGCTGGGTTCGTCACCAAGATTGGCAATGACCTGTATGAGGTCAACAAACTTTATGAAGGAATGGGAGCAAGCAAATGAGAAGCGATAGATTCGAAGTGAACAAGGTTCAACTGATCAATGGAGCACTGGCAGACTGTCAGGCTTCATTGCAAGCCTCTTATGATTACATCAGGGACAGCAAACTTAGCTTTCACCAAAGCGGAAAGAAGAAAGATGAGCTACTTGAGCAAATCAATCTTTCGCTGACCATTCTTGAGTTGATGAAGAGGGGAAGCAAATGAGACTTTACACAAACAAACGCGGCGATTGGGCTGGCACTCAGTCAGACGCTAGGAAACTTGGTGGTAAATACATTGAGGTTGATGTCCCAGTAATGAAGGCTGACTTGCTGGCATTCCTAAATCAAAACTCAGTGGGAGCAATGGCAGTCGAGAGCAAGCCAGAGCCAACCCCAGCCGAGCGACCAGAGGTCTTATCACATGACGCCGCTGGCTGGGTCTCTTGGGCTTACGAGAGATTGAGAAGGGGTCAGAAAGCAGACGCTGAAGCAATGCTTCTCAAGGGTCTAAAGATACAGCGAGAACTAGCCAGCTGATTACATCAGTTAACCCAGCGTCTAGGCGTTGGGTTTTCTCATGCAATCAAGCATGAAACTAAAGGAGACTCAAAATGACACTTACTCTAACTTTCCTTGATTTAGTCGAGATGGATTGCAAGTTGATCTGGGATGGCAGAGCCCACAGGGCGCGAAGTATTGGCAAGGCTGAGAGATTCGCGGGTTTCTCTGACTATGACACTCGTTTGATCACTGACTACAAGCCCAGCCACATCCATAAGTTCTTTGACCACCTCGCAGAACAGGGGCTGTCTAACAATACTATTAACCACTACGGGGCAATGATCATTAAGGTTTTTGGTCACGCAGTGGCTGAAGAACACATCTCACACGTACCCAAATTTAAGTATCGGAAGGTCAAAGGAAACCAGCGGCCTTTATACTTTACACAGTCTCAGATTGCCTTAATGTCCGAATACTTTCGTAAAAGTGCCGACTTCAAATCTTTGGAGCACTATTTGACCATAGGCATTCAGACTGGAATGAGAATTGGTGAGATAAGGAAGATAAACAATTGCACATTGATACAAGACGAGACTGGTGGCTGGAGTGTTTTTCTCTCAGACACGAAGAATGGTGACTCAAGAACAGTCCCATTAACGGATGAAGCCTTGTCGTCAATCAGGAGCCTTGGAACGGACATTTCAAAGGACTGGAACAGCAAGCTATTTTATCGAGGCTGGAAGCAGATGCGAAGGGCAATCCTAGGCAACGATGAGCGTTATGTTTTCCACACAACACGGCACACTTGCGCCACCACTCTAGCAAACTCAGGAGCATATAACAGTGAACTGATAGGGGCTTATTTAGGCCATAGAGACCTAAACACGACTCGCAAATATATCAAGAGTGAACCCCAGACGATGCGATCAATGGCTGAGTTGATGAGGGGAGCACAGGCTAAGAAGAATACTACACCGCAAGCCAAGCAAGGCGACTTGTTTGGACTGTAAGTTCAAGAAAAGGGAAGTAAAATGAACAACGACGATAAAACCAGAGGTGGCAAGCAAGCCAACCCAGTAACAAAAATCTACAACGAGACTATGAGGGAAGACGGGCAGAAAAAGTGGGAAGCAAAGTACACAGGAGCAAAAGACGTTACTGAGCAAGCCCCAGAATACCAACAGCTGAAGAATGTTTTGGATGTTGTGGCAGAAGGTCTTGCAGGGGACATTGAAGCCGCACGTAAGGGCAAAGGAAGACGCCCTACATGGCTTGATGATCTTATGCACCTAGACCCAAGACAGCTGGCCTTGATCGGCTTGCAGTGCTGTTATAATGCGGTGCTAAAAGACAGCACTCTAAGCAATGTCACTCAAGAAATTGGAAGCCTAATTGATAGAGAATGTCTGGCCTTGGAACTACTACACAGTGATGATGAGGAAGCCAACAAGAACAACAGGCGGATCGTCAAGATGGTCAGTGAAGCCCACACTTCGGCACACATCCGACTGAAGGCACTCAGGAGCATAGCCACCAAGAATGGCACCAAGTCCATTTACTTTGGAACTGTTGAGAAAAAGGGTGATCGAAAGATGCACTTGAAGCGAAGGACAGCCAACGCCGCCCCAGTTCTCTCGGCTATCTTTCAGCATTGCCACATATTCGAAAAGGACACCCAGTTCACTACCCCAACCAACAGCATCACAAGACTTGCGTTTACTCAGGAAGCACAAGAGCAACTTGAGAAGAGCAAGGACTACTTGCAGTGGTCACAGCCGCTTCTAAAGCCAATTCCGATGGACTCCCCTAGACCTTGGGATGGCTACCACACAGGGGCTTATAAGGACTGGCGGCTGGCAGAGGCAGTCAAGTTAGTTAGAGGGGCATCTAGCAAGCAAATTGAGGCCATAGAGCACTCTTTCAAGGGTGAAACCCCAGAGCACTTCAGAGCACTCAATGCACTGCAAGAAACTAGGCTCTGCATCAATGAGGAGATGCTGGAAGTTGTAGAATGGTGCTGGGAATGTAGGCACTCTTTCGGTAAGTTTCCAAAGCGAGATACTCCAGATTTCCCAAAGCTACCAGAAGACCACATGACAATGGATCAGGACTTGAAAAAGGCAATCAAGGAAGACCAGCGCGAATGGCGAAACACTGACCGCAGGGTAAAGGGTGCTGAAGCTGTCATGAAGCAGGATTTGATGGTAGCTAATGAGCTGGTAATCTTTGATTACTTTACGATCCCTTGGGCTTGTGATTTCAGAGGCCGCTTCAATATGGTTCCGTCTTTCAACTACCACAGGGACGACCACATTAAGTCACTCTTCCAGTTCCAAAGAGGACGCATAGTCGAGGGTCAGAATATTCGCTGGCTTAAGATACACATTGCCAACTGTGGCGGCTTTGAGAAAATCGACAAAGCACCACTGGATGAACGTGTGGCTTGGTTTGACAGGAACGAGGGCTGGCTTTTGGACATGGCTAAAGACTACAAGTCCAGTCTGGGTCTATGGAATACTGCCGACAAGCCTTTTCAGTTTCTCGCCGCACTTTTCGAATACCAGAGGTTTATTGAAGAGGGCGATGAGTTTGTGGGGTACATCCCTTACGCTCTGGATGGCACCAATTCGGGCGTCCAGCACTATTCCATGCTAACCCTCGGAGAAGACGAGGGAAGGCTATGTAACCTAGTACCACAGGCCGAAATGGCTGACCTTTACCAGACTGTTGCTGATAAGGTTACAGGCAGACTTGAGGCTGACTTGGAAGACCCCAGTGCCTTTGGAAAGAACCCCATCACTAAAGCAGAACTGGCGCGTATTTGGCTGGACTATGGTGTGGATCGACGCCTGACAAAACGCCCTTCGATGGTTTTTGCTTATAGTTCCGTTGCGGCTGGTATGACTGGTCAATTTATGGAAGACGTAATGAAACCGCTACAGCGTGACGTGAGCTACGGGGACATCGAGTTCCATCCGATTGCTAGGACTAACAAAGAGCGAAAGGTTGCGGCTCGTTACCTTGCTGAACATTGTTACGACAGCATTGTGGAAACTCTTCCCAAGGCGGCTGAAGCAATGAAGTGGATACAGTCATGTACCAATGTTCTCAGTAAGCAGAATAAGCTGGTCAATTGGACTTCCCCAAGTGGCTTTAGAGTTTTCCACAACTACCTAAAGAGGGACAGGGTGGAGACTAAAATCTTTCTATTCGATACAGCCGTAGGCGAGAGAACTAGGTCAAAGGTTTCTTTGTCGATGGATACAGGCAAGGTGGATGTGAGGAAGAACACAGCCAGCGTTGCGGCTAACTATATACATTCGCTCGATGCCTCTGGCATGGCTAAAACCATTGTCAGGTTGCGCGATCAGTTTGACGGGCAGGGTGAGGGCGGTTGCCAAGATTTCTTTATGATACATGATTCATTTGCAATCTCTGGAGATGTTGACGACCTCTACTATGGTGTTCGTGATGCACATATTGAGATGTACCAGTCTGAGAACCTACTGCTTAAATGGCAAGAAGAACTGAGACAGCAATTAGACCATCCCAATGACTTCGAGAAAGCTGGAGTAGAGCCAATTCCAGAGATGGGAAACCTAGACTTACAGCTGATACGGGAGAGCCAATTCTGCTTTAGTTAATACTTATGTCACCCCTAAGAAGCCCCTGAGTTCACTTTCCTCCTCCTTGGACTCTAGGGACTTCATTCTCCCAAACTGAAAGGCCATCCATAGATAACTATGGGTGGTCTTTTTTACTTTAGAAAGACAAAAGCATGGCTAAAAAACCAAAGATTAACTTTGTGACTCCTATTGGAGTGGCTAAGTACCCCCACCTTAATAAACCAGATACTGCCTTTGACTCTGAAGGTAAGTATAAGACAGAACTATTGCTGTCTGCCGAAGACGCAAAGCCTTTAATTAAGAAGATTGAAGATGCGGCTAAAGCTGAACATGGGTCTGCCCATTACAGAGTTCCTTATGTGAAGGATGAAGAGACTGGGGAAGTGGCTTTCAAGCTACAGTCTAAGTTCCAACCCGATTTCTTTGACACAGCTGGTCAAGTTGTGCCTGTAAACAAACTTCCAAAGATAGGCGGTGGAAGCCGTTTGAAACTCAAAGGCTACCTTAATGTCTATAAGGTCTCTGGTTCAGCTGGTGTGGCTATCACACTACAAGGCTGTCAGATAGTAGAGGCTACCCAAGGCATGAATGGGTCAGGCTTTGATGCCATCGAGGAAGGTGGCTTCACTGTAGATGTTTCAGCGATTGATGAAGCATTTGAACCAATTGGTAACGAAGACAACTTTGACTTTTAATCGTCGGAATTACCGAGGCATCAAGGAAGGCTACAGGTCTGGACTTGAGGTAACAATTGCAGAAGAACTTAGGCGGCTGAATATTCCGTTTAGCTATGAGACCGAACGCCTGTCGTTTCTAATCCCCCAGAGACCAGCCAAATACACCCCCGACTTTATTCTCCCAAAGGTGGGTGGTGTTTGGTATTTAGAAACCAAAGGGCGCTGGGTTACGGCAGATCGTCAGCGTCACGTTTTAATCAAGAAACAGTTACCTAACATAGACCTACGTTTCCTTTTTCAGAATGCCAACGCGAAGCTGTATAAGGGGTCTAAGACTTCTTATGCAGACTTCTGCATCAAGAATGGTTTCACTTGGGCACATAAAGTGATTCCAGATGAGTGGATTGAAGAATGCCATGAGGGCATGAAGCAAGCCAAATAAAGAGAGCCAAGGGCGGTCTTCGGATCGCCCTTTTTCTTTTTAAGGGAAGCAATAATGACATCACTAGAATTAGTAAGACGACTTGCTACGAATGAAGCAAGCGATGAATGCTACACGCCAACAAATCAAATACAGCCGATACTCAAATACCTAGACAAGTCTAAGACCTACTATGAGGCAACCAGTGGAAAGTCTAGTTTGATAGTCGATGCTTTTAACGAAAGCGGCTACAGTATTGTAGGTTCTGAAGGCAAAGATTTCTTCAGTACAACTCAAGATGATGTCCACGATGGTATCATCACAAACCCCCCATACAGTAAAAAAGATGACTTCATAGAACACTGCTACAGCCTTCAAAAGCCGTTTGCTTTGTTTCTTCCTGTCGCCGCCTTCCAAGGTAAACGCAGGGGCAACCTGTTCATGGAATATGGAATGTCTGCACTGGTCTACAACAACCGAGTTGATTTCACAGGTAAAGGATCACCCCCCTTTGGGAATGCTTGGTTCATGTGGGGCATCACGCCACCAAATACAATTTATTGGGTCAACAACCCACCTAAAGGAACGAACAAATGAATGAACAAGAAGAGAGCACTTTTGTGTCTCATGAAGCATGTGACGCCTGTGGGTCATCGGATGCAAACAGCCTCTACTCTGATGGACACAGCTTTTGCTTCAGCTGTCAGAAACGTACACCAGCTGACGGGGAACAGAAGCCCAGCGAAAAGCCAAAGATAGACACCAACTTCCTGACTGGTGATTTCATGGAGTTGAGGTCTCGTAGGCTGACTGAAGAGACATGCCGTAAGTTCGGATACTTTGTTACCAAGAACAGCAAAGGCGAACCAATTCAAGTGGCTAACTACAAGGATGCCAAAGGCACAATCACAGGCCAGAAGATACGAACAAAAGACAAAGACTTCCCGACCATTGGGAAGATCAATGGACTCTTCGGTATGCACATGTGGACAGCTGGAAGGAAGATCGTGGTTTGCGAGGGCGAACTTGATTCCATGAGCGTATCACAAATCCAACAGCATAAATTCGCCACAGTGTCTGTGAGAAATGGCGCACAGGGCGCAAAGAAAAACCTTCTGGAAAACATTGATTACCTTAATGGCTTCCAAGAGATAATCTTAATGTTTGATCAGGATGAAGCAGGGCGTAAGGCCGCTACAGAATGTGCTGAAGTTCTGCCAATTGGCAAAGTTAAGATTGCAGTGTTGCCTCACAAGGACGCCAATGAGTGTCTAGTCAAAGGTGAAGCTGGAGCAATCATCAGTGCAATTCATCAGGCCGCTGATTACAGGCCAGATGGCATAGTCCAGATGTCTGACATGCGTGAGACTGTTGCAACACCAGATGCTGAAAGCCCTTACAAGTATCCTTACCCAAGGTTGAACTTCATGACTAAAGGCATGAGGGGCATCACAACCCTTGTCAGTGGCTCTGGGTGTGGGAAGTCAACTCTAGTGCGCGAGATCGCCTATCATTTGCATATGACAGGCTCAACTGTAGGCATGTTGATGTTGGAGGAAAACACCAAGCGAACTTCGCAGGGGCTAGTAGGACTCCACATAAACAAGAACATCGTCATTGATCCAGAGGCCGCGACAGTAGATGAGGTAAAAGCTGGTTTTGATGGCTTGGTGTCAAATGGCGAAATCTACTTATTCGATCATGTGGGCACGTTTGACTTAGATATTATTTGTTCTCGCATAAGATACATGAAGCACGGCCTCGGCTGTGATGTCGTCTTTTTAGATCACATTAGTATTCTCGTAAGTTCGTATGCTGGAGCCTCTGACAACGAGAGGGTTCTGATAGATCACATAATGCACACGTTAACTACTTTATGTGTCGAATTGGATTTAGCTCTAGTTCTTGTGTCCCACCTCAAGAGGCCAAAGTCTGAACGAGGTCATGAAGGTGGCGACAAAGCCCAGCTGTCACAGCTTCGTGGAAGCCATAGCCTAGCACAGCTGGCTTGGTTCTGTATCGCCTTGAATGTGGATGAGGAAGACCCCACGTCAGGCAAAAGACAACTTACTATCCTAAAA
>Ga0209094_1001696_pt1 | contig 12070 bp, 9 predicted proteins | sample COGITO_mtgs_1004_2_FD_184790 | JGI IMG/M metagenome (GOLD analysis project Ga0209094, IMG submission 184790) | Pelagic marine microbial communities from North Sea - COGITO_mtgs_100430 (SPAdes) (version 2) | ecosystem: Environmental > Aquatic > Marine > Epipelagic ...
TTTGTTTGGTAACTAACAATGTTAATTTCTTCAACGTTTTCACTTCATCGGGATCCAATACTTTTAAAGCCGCTTTGTTTTTGTAGAAATACGTTTCAATTATTTTTAACAGGACCCAGTAAAAACCAATGTTTATACTGCCGTTTTTTTTCATTTTACCAATCAATCTTTTGTAGCCAATTAAAGTATCAATGTTATCAGATAATAAATAATATGAAACACGTCTTTTTTGAATCTCTTTGTCTGTTTTTTTATGTTGCTCCTTAAATAATTTCCCTTTTAATTTTAATAAGCCAGATAAATGAGAAGCCATAAAGTTTATAGAGCTTTTTGATGTGTTTAATTCATCGTCTTTATCTTCCTCAAATTCATCAGTGATACGATCCACAAAACTATCAATGAGTCTCCCCATAGATTCTTTATCATTAGCTTGGTCTAGCTCTTGCCACAATTCTAACAATTCGACATCGCTCAAGTTGTATTTCGAGCTGAATGGCTTTAGCTCGATTCCTACTTGAGTAGGGTAATAATACAAGTACCCATCTATTCCAGTTGGCTTAAATTTTATCAAACTATTATCTGCGAAGATTGAAACTAACTCTGGTGTTAGATCAATGGATGTAATAGTTTGAGTATCATTTAATTTTTTATTTGATAACCCATTAAAAATTATCTTTCCTTTTTGTTTAGCGGGTTTATGATTTTTTACTGTTAATGTTAATTTATTCCAGTCTAGGGTAAACTCAAGAGTAAAAGCATCTATTCGATTATCTTCATAGCCTTCCTCTTCTTTAGCCTCTGTAAATGTAAATGAGCCATCATCAACTTTTTCTAATTGATTTACCCACTTTGCAGCATCATCAATATACGCAATAGCAGTTTCATAATTTCCTCCATCAGCAACCCCTCTAAAGGCTGCATCTGTGCAGTTTACTGATCCCACTATACTAACCATCGTTTGGTTGCCAAGGAACCTGTATACTTTACTATGATTAAAGCGAAATGCTTTTCCGTTATCAAAACTGCATCTTCCCCATCCATAGCGTTCTTTTATATCCCTATAGTTACCTTCATCCAAGGCTACGTAGTCTGTATTTTCAAAAGGAACTGAAAATTTGATTTGATCTGTTCCTAGCACCCCACTTAAGGTATTAAAATGATTTAAACCTGTAGAATAATATGGAGATATAACTTCTGCTTTTACAAAGGGTTCGCCATTATTGTATTTTTGTTTTATTCTATCTATAAAAACATCAAAAGAGCGAAGTCCTTCTTTCTTTTCTTGATAGGTTCTAATTTCTTCACCACTGTTAAATAATAGGATTTCTGACTCCTCCGTATATTTAATAGAACTAAAAAAGCTTTCTATTACCTGCTCTGATTCAGTAATATGCTCTTTTGTTAAAACATCCCTACGCACATTCCTACACAAATGCTTAAATCTATCCTTTAACGTTCTTGGGAAGTATCTTATATTTTCATTCGCATATGGTGTAAAATGAAACACATTAACTCCTTCAATATTGTAGCACCATCCTGATTGAGTGATGTTGTTAGAGCCCCCAATCACAATCAAACTCGAATCTTCAAGTAAAATATAAGATTGCTTTGGATGAAAACAAGGTTTTCTTCCTGAATCATTTATTGGCATATCTATGGGTACAACATTGTAAGCTAAACCTGGGCCTGTAGTTCCCTTAGCATGAAAATCGCAAAAAACAGTTATTGGTGGCAGCTCATTTTGATACTTTTTCCAAAGGATTGCATTTTGAATCTCATTGTTTGAAAACGACACATCTGGAAGAAATTGGGTAAGAATGTAATTCTCAAAAAAACGAGCATCAAAATTGAAGGAGTAAAAAAGTGCTGCTTTCACCTTTTTACCAGCCATGCGTTCTTTTAATTCTTCTATGAGTATTCCTGTTTTCATGTAACAGGATCTATTTGATTAAACAAACTGATAAATGTTGGTATAAAGTAATTGTTTTCACAAACATTTTTAACATCCAATTTGGATATTTCTCGACCACCATCTGCGTAGTAACGCACTAGTTTTCCTTTTTCCTGTTTTATCCAGGCAGAATTATTTCTTTTTTCACTTACCGTTTCATTTCTTTTTACGGCAGCCAATGCTATTTTTGACTTATCCTCTGTTAGTGCATCTAACGTATCATTTAAAATTAAAACGGCATCTTTTCCGAAGATATAATCTTGTTTTTCAGGAAAGTAATTAAAAATCTCCTGCTGGTTTATCTCTTGCAATTGCCAAACCGGCCTGCTTTGTAAATGCCGAAACAGATTCGCGTAAGCGTATAGTACACTTTCCGTGTTTTTTATCTCTACCAAACATGCTTTTAAATCATTGCTTATATCATGTTTTAATACCGATTCAATAAACGGATATAATTGAAAAGTATTTTCTCTTAATTCTGGATTTTTTTTAAACAAATGATAGAGTTCATTTTGGCATTTATGCGATGGAGCCTCTAAGATGAGCCTTTCATAAAATTCCTTTTCTTTATCTGTTAATTGTCCTATCAAATCAGCAATTGGCTGTAACTCCTCTTTTGTAATAATTACGATATCTTCAGTAATAAAGGTGTCAATCAATTGCAATAATTTTTTAGAATCTGTTTTTGTTTGTATTGCAGATTCCATGACCGATATAAAATCATCCTGGTACTTAATTCTCATCTCGGTAAACGGACGATTGTATTTACCAAAAACTCCATAGGTTTTTTGATTACTTAATATGGTGTCAGCCTTATTTGTAGATAATCTAAAGCTTAAGGCGTTTTTTCGCTTACTTACGTATTCTTTTCCATTATAGCCACTTTTTTCTAAATACAATTCTCTGGTATAGGCGCAGGCTTGTTCGAATTTATAAAAAAAAGCCATAAAATTTTTATCAGGCCTATCTTCCCAGAAATACCATGCAAATGACATTATTTGAAAATCTCTAACATGTACAGATACCGTAGACAAATCCTTAATTACCTTACGACCCAATTTTTGCCATATAGGCTGGAAACCCAGAGGGTCTCTTGAGCCTTTAATACGAAAGTTTATATCTGGTTCAGTAATAAAGAACATTGTTATTGATTCATTTTGAGATAATATTTCTACTTAAACTTACCCATTCGTAATACTCATATCCTTATTGGAAACACAAAATCTGTTTAATTAATTTAGTAGTAATCTCTATTATCGTCTTTGAAATAATTTTAATTCTAGTTTTGCAGGCGTTAAAATTTTTAAAGCGCGTGTATGTTTAATTACTTTACTGTAATGTGTTTCATCCTTAAACTGTGTCCAAGGAAGTAACTGTAATTTAGGCAATCCTTTAAGTTTAGCTTGCTCATTTAGTTTTTGCTGTATAATTCTATCAACAGGAAAGTGAGGGGGCTCATCAATATTACCCAAACACAACTGATATTTAAGATATAAGTTCAGCATTTTTATACATTTCACCTTCAATGTCTATTACTTCTTTATTGTCGAAGTCTATAGCTGTTAAATCAGGTAGATTAACTATTTGTGTTTTGACACCAGCTTTGTTTTATTTTTAATTTTGGTTTCCCGGTATTATTACAACGGTCTTGTATATGAAAAGCAGCGGATTTTAAGCACAAACTTTTCGGATTATAACTGACTTTGAATTTATAAAATTCATTTTAGTTTAAGCACTAAAACCGCTTTTTTATATACGTTGTTAGCTACTGGCTTTTTTCCATTCTGATTGTCATTCAGAGTTGGCAAAGTCATACTCTTTTTCAATTTTGGGCTTGAGCTTAGGCAGTTGCGAATTGCAAATGTATATGGCTTTTAGCTTTGGCTTAATTCATTTCAAATAGTTTTTCATTTGTTTCTAAAAATCCAATAAACTGCTCAATACTTCTAGGTTTAATATTCAGTTCCTCTGTATCTTTCACATATTTAATCTGTTTTTCACTATCAACATAAATACTTGGCGCAATAAAGTGACACATAGTTTTTTCCTTTACTTTTTTGGAAAATTCAGTAAGATGTCTAGAGATTGGCCAAACTTCCATCATTGTTTGAGTTCTCCCTCCAGACATTGTAACTTCAACTAGTATACCATTTTCATCCTCAAAACATTCAATATCTCCTTGGTTTCCTTGTCCACCTGCTGTTGACGTAGGGATGCCTTCATCATCAGTCGGATAGTTAGGCTTGATTTTTAAATGTCTATATTTAGATTTTATAGCAAGTGAAGTTAAAAACTCCAGCCTTGTAGGATGAGAAAGTAATTTTAATAATTCATCTTTAGAGTTTGATTTTTTTGATAAACCAGTTAATTCAGCTTTTATTACTTCCCACGGATAATAGTCAACCCATTTCAGTAAAAGTTCATCATTTTCTTCCAAACTTAAAGCTAAACTTGCCATATTGATGAGATTATCATCAGTCTTAGCCATATAATTAAAGTACTCTTTTTCTGTTAGGAAAGTTGGGTATTCTGAATACTTTTCTAGTACATAGTCAACTTTTTTAATTTCATTTTTATTTATATCTATGAACCTACCTGCACCTCTTAATGAAATAAGGCCAGTTAAACGCATTTTGCGAATAAATTCATCTGGATAATCAACCATAATTGATTTATTATCTCTTTCAATATCCGAACCTTCCATTATTTCATCACGGCATATTTCAGTTATTGTTTCCCAACTTGGATCATAACCGTGTTCTTTTCGTAATTTCTTAATACGTTGATATAAAGCTTCAGCATCATTGTTTTTCCAATAAAGAATAAGAGGAATTTCTAATTTTAGGATACCTGCTCCGTTAAATTTTTTATCAGAATTAAGTTTTTTGATTGTCTGAAGTAATAAGATTAAAGGAACATTGTCGTTTAAAACTCTAATAAAAGGATTGTTTCTTTGATATTTAGCAAGTGCTAATAAAAATGCTTGTTGCTCAAATTCTGGGTGTGGTTCACTTACTAAAATATTGACTCCTTCAACATCAACTTGTATAGAATTTGCTAGTTTTAGTCCTATTTCAGAAAATTCAATTTTTTCACCAGACCAGAAATAAACAAAGCCTAATTCTTTAGCAAAATCATAGTATGTAGCAAAACGTGAAGCCCAACCTTTTTCAAAACCAGCTTCTTTATGGTGTTGAGGGTTGTTAATTAATACTTCTTTAACTTCTTGATCTGTTAATAGAACTTCAGAAAACCCACCTTTTTTACTTGTAGACCACTTTTCTTTGATAGAAGGACTTATTTTCATTGGTCTATAAACACCATATTTTATAAGTTCTGCAATGATTTCTTCTGCTAATTCTGATGTTAAAACTTTCTTATCAAATTTACTCAATATAAATAAAAGCCTTTTTGTTCTTTCTGGGTTTCTTACAGTAGTTGTGAAAAGTAAGGGTTTATATGTTGGTTTTCTTTTTGCCATTTTTATTTAAATTTTTTAATTATTTCAAATGTGTCTAAAGCTCTACTAAAGGGAATTACTTTGTAAACAGAAGATTCGTTAAGTCTTTCAAAGTTTAATTCATCTTCAGGTATAAAATTCTTTTGAATTGAAATATCTTCGTTAGTCATCATTTGCCAGGTTGCACCGCCTGTTAAATAGACTATGAAGTTATCTGTTCTGATTTTTTGTTTTAATTCAATACTTCTAAATGGAAATAATGTCCTAACATAGAAATCTTTTTTTATTTCACCTGGTTTATAATCGTTAACATATGGGCCAATTATGTCAAACTGGTATTTATTATGACATAGTGCAAACTTTAACCCATTTCTAGGGAAAGATGATCTTACTTCTATTGTTTTCTTACTCTCTGTTAATTCAATATCAATTTGATTTTTTGCTTCTTGAAAATCGGTTGTATGACACTTAATATTGTGGTGTTTAATGAAATTAATCCATAAATATTCAGCTAATAAACCAGAGATTGAATTATTTAATATTGTTTCTGTATTTCGAAAATTTGTCCCATTATTAGCAGCACCTGGGTTAACTTTTTGAGCAAGTTGTTTCCCATTATTAATTATATTATTTATTAAGATTTTATCTTCAGAATTTGATTCATAGTTAAAAACATATTTTGCTACTTCGAAAGGTGTTTTTCTATTGCTTTTAGGATCAGACTCTACACAATCAATAATGTTTTTAAATTTTTTCATAGTTATCGTTAATCAATATTTCCTGATTTTTTCAGGAATTAATAATTAGTAATTAATACTTCTTTAAACTCTTTATTAGAGTTGTCATGATAACTAATGTAATTGCTTTTAATATCTTTAGTAGAATGATTTTTACTCCATTTTAAAAACTGATCGTTAACTTTTCCTTTGTAATGAGTAACGTTTGATATTGCAAACTTTACATTTTGCTCATCTAAAGATACAAGAAATTCTAACAATCTTTTTTCTGAATCTTCATTCCAAAGCTTGTTGTATTCGCTAAAAGTTATTAAATATGGGGGGTCAAGATATACGAAATCATTTTCTTTGAAATTTATATTGCTGAAAAAATCAATGAAATCTAAATTATGAAAGGTTGTGTTTTTCTTTTTGATTAAATCGAAGTAATTTTTTAGCGCATTTTCTGTGTTTTTATTAAAATCTACATTACCAACTGGTAGATTATATTCTCCTTTTGAATTAAATCTCAACATACGATTAAAACCATAAATCAAAAGAATATATAAATGAAGAGTAGAGTTAGACTTACCAGAATTATAATCTTTTTTCAGTTTATTGAAACCTTCTTTGTTGAATTTTGCGTAGTATGTTTTCTTCCAGTCATTCTTTAAATCTTGCGGTACAATATCTTTAAAGTAAGAATGCGATAATTTATATTCTATTATAATATCGTAAACAATATCAAAAAACTCATCAGGGCTATCTGCCTGTTCACACAAAAAATTATGAATATTTATTACGTTACCATCTATGTCATTCAGTAGATATTCATCTGCATTTACATTGAGAAAAACTGACCCACCACCAGTAAATGGTTCTATAAAACGATTAATAGTTTTAGGAAAGTACTTACTAATTTTCGGGTAAAGTTTGTATTTATCTCCTACATAAAATAAAGGTGATCGATAAACTTCTTGTTTCTTATTTTCCATCATACTTTCTTGTTAGAAATAGGAATTCTTTGTGATCATTGAATTCTGTTTTTCCGGCATTAAAAAACTTGTGTGGTTTGTCAAATATTTTTGTTTCTCCGACGCTTTCTAAAATTTCAACTATCTCATCATATTTAATTTTATTTTCTGAAGATTTACTTTTTGACAAATAAGTGTTATTGTATGAAACAGCTATATATTTCACATTTAAATTTTCAACCAAATCTTTAAATGCCGCTTTTGCTTGAACTGTACAATATTTGCTCATGTTTTCTGGTTCAGGTTTTAATGCAACTCCGTATAGTTTTGGCTTTTTCCATTGTACAAGATTTTCGTAAATATGATAAAATCTACTGTATTGTCTTGAATTATATGGTGGGTCGATATAGGCAATATCTCCTTTGATATTCCTAACTAATTCATTAGCATCTTCTTGAAAAATTTTTGCTCCCCTAAAATCAGATGTTTGAATTAACTTAAAATTAAGAGGCTTTTTTAGTATGGGTTTTTTAATATATGCATCAAAATGTCCAACTGTATTTGCCAACCTATCTATTGTATAGATTAATGAAGTAAGTAAAATCGCATATTCTCTGTTATTTAATTCATTTTCTTTTTTCTTTCTCTCTATATCTTGCCTAATAAAACCAATTATTTTTGAAATACCCTTTTCATAAAATTTACCTCCAAAGTTTTTTGAAAAATAGTTCTCCCTTATAGATTTTGAGTTTAAAGTATTGTATTCATTTGCTAACTCAACAAGTTTGTTAGAATTCCATTCTATCGTACCGTAAAATGCTTGATAAGTTACATTATTAGAGTAGAGTATGTCGTTTAGAATAACGGTTTTATATTTTTTCATTGCAGATTTTGCAACAATTGAAGTTCCAGAAAAAATGTCAATAAAAGTTCCATTTCCTTCTGTTTCCGATTCAATAATATCCATTATCCAATCTGTTAATTTCGCCTTGTTTCCAATATACCTGCGACTTTGTAATTGAAATTTGTCTTGATTCTTATAGTTATTGAAAAGATTTAAACCATATTTTAATTTTTGTTCTGCAAGGTGGAATCCTTCAAGCCCTAAATCCTCATTTTGAACTTCATAGATTATTTTGTCACTAATCAGCTGTCTAATTAAGTCGTTTTCGCTGTAGCTATAAAATTCAGCTAAACTTTGCACTTGCGGTTTTGTTGGAAGTCTTTTTCCATTTTCAATTCTGCTCAATGAAGTGTAGTTAATTGAAGTTTTATCAGCAACTTCCTGAAGCTGAAATCCTTTTGCTTCTCTAATTTCTTTGAGGGTGCCTCCGATTGAAGCTAATGTATCCAACATGATTTGACAATTTTTGACAAACATAAAAATATTCTTCCGTAATTTCAATTCAAACGGTGGGAAATTTTAGCTCTTTTGTTTTTTTGTGCGTTTGCTTTTGAGCGGGAAAAAACAAATGTGCTATTTGTGGGATTGGGCACAAGGATTAAGCTTTGTTATGAGTTCGTGATTTAGGTTACTATATCGGTTAGTAAATATTCAAAACTCTCATAGGCTATTACTCCCTCAATTTCTATTGCTTCTCCAAACTCATCCTCTGCTTGTACTGTTATTTTTAGTGATATTTCCTCATCTTCTAAAATAAATAAACAATCAAAAAAATCGCGTAAAAGATGATGCTGCTCAATATCACATACAAATTCATAAAACTCATCATGAACCCATTCCTTTATTGAGTTAGCTAGTTCTAACTCAAATGAATTTCCCTGTGGTATGTTTTGGTAGCCATGCTCTGCTGGATTATAGGTGTATACCTCTCCAATATTTTTTTCGTTTAGAACAATAGATACTAAAGGGCCACCTTGCATTCCTGAGTTTGATGTAAAAGATAAAACATCACCTTTTTTTTAAAAGACTTAAGATTTTTCTTTTTAATACATCTTCCATTTAAGTGATTTTGTGTTCATGACTCGCAACGTTGAGTATAAGCGGACGTTTTAATGCCTTTTATACATTGTTCTACACAGTTTTTTCTTCTTCAAAAGGAATGTGTTTTTCCTTACAATACTTTTCAATTTCTGAGTCAGTTTTGAAATAATCATCACAAAACTCATCAAACTCCTTTCTTGATGCTTTGATGTATCTGTCAGTTGCAATAAGCATAGTTTCAGTTTGGACAACAAATTTTTCAAAGTCAGTGTTGATTTCACATAACTTATCAATTGTCTTAAAATCCAATTCACGATATTTTGAGGGAAAAAGAATTTTACTCTCATATGGATTAGCTTCCAGTTCTATTATTCCAATACCAAATGATTGATTCAATCGTTCCATTTCCTCCATTAGATTTTTACTAATATCAAAGGCAACTAAGTATCCATAATTCGACCAACTAGAATTTGAAACTGCTTGAAAAAAACATTTTTTTAATTCATAATCAGATTTTATTTCACGTTTAATTTCGTAAGATATCAAATCAAAGGCATCTGCTTTATTAATAACTTTCATTAAAGCATTACTCGACTTATTTTGAAGATTAAGAAAATTAATTCCAATCATATCTGGATGAATCCATTTTTGATGATTGTCTTTGCTGTTAGCCGATTTTTCGTGAAATATCGTTTTTGAATAAGTATTTTTATTTTTTAAGTAACTACTTAGAAGCTTATGTAAATCTCTCTCTTGATAAACTTTTGATTTAGCTACTTTCTTTGGTTCTGTTTCTTTTTCTACAATTTCAGAAATATTGAGTTCATTCTCATATTTTGATAAATAATATTCAAACCCTTTTTTACCTTTAACTCTCTTTACTCTAGTATCATTTTGTCTAATGAAATGACCTAATTGAGCGCCAACAGTATCAGAAGGAGTTTTTGCATTAGACCAGTCTATATAGTTTTTTTCGTTTATCCTATCGTGAACTTCCATATAAGTCAATGCAGACTTTTGTTCTTCAAGTACTTTTAAAATGGCTTCTTTTATTGTCATTATTTGTTGTTTTCGTCAATTGTGTAGAACTTATTATATTATTGATAAATTTACTTTTATTGGGTTATCATTTCTGGATAACCTGATAAATTTATTCAACTAATAAATTTAAACAAAAAAATAGAATTTTTACATTTAATACATAAGACATTACAACGTCGTATAATAAATTTACAGACAACCTTAAAAAAAATAGATATAGGCAAAGAGTTTAAATTTGTAAATTGTATTACAAGAATTTTATAACCAATGCTTTATGCGTAAATAAAGTGAGATAGTAGGGTAGGAGAAATTTAAGATCCCTGATATCCAATGTTTCAAATACAATTGCCAGCGACTTGCTGCCCTGGTGTCAAAAAACATCTCATATTTAGATAAGTTTTATTTAAATCTAATCCCAAAAACAACCACTGCTAAAATACTTGCAAGACCCACAGATACAGGATTGATTAAATAATTGCTGTTGCTTTCTTTTGGTTTCTCCAATCCAATGAGTGACTCGGCAATTTTTAGTCGGCTTTTATATTTCTCAACTTCTACCAATGCCTGTTTTAAGGCGTAATTAGATTCATCACGGTCTGTTACAGCTTGGTTAGATCTTTTTTGCATACTGGCTGCATACTCATCTGTAGTATCACGCTGCGCTTTTAGCTTTTGTATTTGCTTATTTTTTAATTGTATTTCTCTCTCTAGTTTTACTTCTTTAGGTGTAGGGTCTCCAATTGTACCATACCCATTTTTGTTATGCTCTATAAGTGTTAGTGCCCACTCAGATATGCTAATATTAAATTTACCAGCAAGTTTTACATATTCAGCTTTTTGAGCTGCAGACACTCTTGTACTAAGTGTTACATTTCTGTAATGCATGTTGTTTTCCATAAGTTTTGTTGTTTATAAATTATTAATCTACAGCGTGTTTACTTTCTATTTACACGCGTTTACTTTTGCCACTTTATTTTTACTCACTATTGGTGATTGTTTCAAAAAACAAAAATTATTTCCTTTAATAATTTCTCATTGTTTTCTAAAATAAGTTCATTTAATAAAGGCAAGTTATTGAAAATATTAGTAAAAGTATTAAAATTAATATTTTTTTTGTTTCTTTGACTTATGAAAAATAAATTTACTTTAGATCCTTATTTTGGTGAGCTATCAGACCCAGATAGTTTAATCAATTATATCTACGCACCTATTTTTCTTAAGAACAAAAATAGATGTACTGTATTTTGATTTTTTAAACTGGGAAAATCACGATTTACTTGATATTGACCTTGGTTTAGGTACAATAAAAACAGACTATAAAAAAACAGCGATAAGCTTTGTGCAATACGTATGGATAAAGATGGTTGAAGCTTTGATTAAGTATGGTTTTTCTTATAACGATGTTAAAGCAATTAGAAAAAAATTGAGTGAGAAATTACACTATTCCTTTAGCTCCACCCAAAAGATAGCACAACAAACGTCAGATAACCACCAGAAATTTTATTTTACTGAATTTGAAAGGTATGTTTTCTCAACTATTGCAAACAAATACAATTATAAATTCTTTTTTTACAAAGATGCACCCGAAGATTATTTTGTGTTTGATGATAGTCTTTTGGATATGTTTATTGAATTCAATGAAGAACACGAACTAAGAGAAAAATTCAATAAAGATCATTTTAGCTTTTCTTTCTATAAAATATTTGAACCCTTTTTATCTAATGATATAGATGCTTTTCAAACTAAATCTATTTCAATTTTATCTAATGAAGAGAGTAAGACCCTCCGCATGATAAGAAGGAATTACAACAACCTAGAATCCATCACAATTCGGTTTAAAAAAGCTAAGCCAACCCATTTAGAAATTAAAACGACTAAGAAAGTAGTTGCAGAGAGCAGAATTATAGAACACATACAAAAAGGAGATTACTCAACCATTGTTATTAAAACTGTAGATGGGAGTATAGTCAATTTTGAAAACAC
>Ga0209094_1001705_pt1 | contig 12024 bp, 13 predicted proteins | sample COGITO_mtgs_1004_2_FD_184790 | JGI IMG/M metagenome (GOLD analysis project Ga0209094, IMG submission 184790) | Pelagic marine microbial communities from North Sea - COGITO_mtgs_100430 (SPAdes) (version 2) | ecosystem: Environmental > Aquatic > Marine > Epipelagic ...
ACCAGCCCATTGCTCACCAGTACCTACTGTAAAGTTAGCAGAACCACCAGTTGATGATTGCTCTACTACTAATTGCTTAGCTTGGTTTTCGAGGATTAAACTCATGTTGTTTTTATCAACTTCTTTGCTGAAGCCTTCTAACAAACCTGTTTTTTCCCACTTATTAGCCAATCTAGCAGCATCTGATTGCATGTTTTTCCAACCTGCACCAGCGCTTTCTAAAAGTGTGTTTAATTGTGACATTTGTCTAAAATTTAAAATTTAAAATTAATTATCTTAAGCCTGCAAGTTTTTGCCATCTAGCAACCTGTGGATCAACTTCCATAATAGGTTGTTTTGTTGGCGCATTGCCTGAAGCTTTAGAAGCTCTACCTAAGTTTTCTCTAATTGGGGTAGCAGTTTTAGCAACCATACCTTCGTTTAAAGTTTCAAAAATAAGTTTTACTTCTTTTACATTTGATGCTTTATCAAATGCTTCTAGAACTTTCACTTTCTGAGCTTCTTTTAAGTTTTTAGCTCTGAAAATTTTATTTGTGTAAAGCAATTTAGCATTTAAAAGATTAGTTTCGTGAAGATCAGATCTCAATTCCTCGATTTCTTTTTTCATTTTATCCATATCTTCTTTTTCGTCTTTCATACCGTCGAGGTAACCCTCTTCTTCGGCATCAGTACGAGCATCTTCACCAATTGATGATGTTTTACCTGATCCAGATTTAGCCATACCACCAGTTGCACCTGCACCTGCTAGTCCTAATAAATCTTTAAGAGAAACTTTTTTACCATCTACAGTAACGATTTTAGCTAATAGCTCTTCGTCATTATACATAGACTTAAGTTTATCTACGATACCTTCATCCATATCCATCGAATCATCATCTAGGTTTCTTTGGAAATAAATACTATCTTCTTTTGCTTCGTTAACTTCTACGTCTACTTCTGTGTCATCTTCTACATCGATTTCTTCGTCGTCTTCAACATCTTCGTCTTCAACTTCGAATTCATCACCAGCTTCTAATTCACCAGCAGTAACCATATCAGCGATTACGTCTTCGATAAATGATTTAAGATCATCTTCTGACATATCATCAAGATCAATTTCTTCATCTTCTTCTTTGTCTTCCATGTCTTCTTTTTCATCTTCCATGCCGTCCTTGTAGCCTTCTTCCTCAGCGTCCGTTCTTGCATCTTCAGATACATCACCTTCGAGTTCAGCTAAGATTTCGTCTAAGTCCATTTCATCGTCCATGTCTTCAGCTTCAGCTAGATCCTTACCGTACTTCATTTTTTCTGTACGTTTAGTTTCTTTGCTTTCACCTCCGTCTTTACGATCATCGTCCTTGTACTTTTTCTTAGCTTCGGTCATTTCATCGTCACCTTCTTCCAATTCTTCCTTTTCCATTTCTTCAAGTTTAGCTGAAAGCATAGACTTGAGTCTTGGTTCGAAAGCTTCTTCTAGAGCGACTTTTGCATTAGCAATAGCAGTTTCTTTAAGTGCTTTTGCGTCAGCGATTGCTTCTTTAAGCAGATCTCTGTTTGCCATAATTACCTCAAAATTTAGTTTGTGGAGTACGCCTATTAGGAGACGTAATAAGAATTATTTAATTAGTGAATACTATATAGATCATAGTATATTGCTCACGTTACAGCTATACATATATAAGAGGACATAAAAAACGCCCTCCTTTCGGAGAGCGTTCTTTGGTAGCGCCTCAATACAGAGGTATTAGTCTAAATAACAAGTACAAGTATTAGCACATAAAATTTCATTTACGATACTATTAACACCTTGGTATTTATTTATTTGAGCTTTTTTACCTTCGGTAACAATTTCCATGTATGAACCTGGGTTGGAAGGTGTTGAAACAAAATCCCAACATAGTAATTCGAAGTCGTCTTGTACCTCTAATACACCATTTCTATCTTCTAATGAACCCATTCCACGAGAGGAAACACCTACTGTGATATTATTTTCAATTAATGCTTTAAGTATGTTACCTGATGGAGTAGGAAGTATTTCAATTTTACCATATACTTCATCTCCGTCCCACCACATTTCAGTAATATTATGGGATACATTTTTTAAGTTAATAACAGAAGACTCTGGGTGATCTAATTCACCTAGTGCTCTGTTTTGTTTAACTGATTCCATGTATTTGTCGATCTCACGTTCCCATAATTCTCTTGGGTAGTAACGACCATTACCATTTTTTACTTCAGCAGTAGCTAGAATACCCTCAACCATAGGATTCCCTCTATTAGAGAGTTTTCCTTCGGTAAGCATTAAACCCTTAGGTTTAAAGAGTTGAGTTTCTACTAGTACTTTTTTCATTCTAGTACTCCATTTCGTCTACTTCGTCTACCATTTCTGGTTTTGAGTAGGCTTTACCACACATTTTTTCATACAACTTCTCCATTTTAACCTTTCTTTTTTCAAGGTCTTTAACTTCGCGTTGCATTTCTTTCATTTTAGCTTTATCAACTAATTCAGATAGATTTTCATCTTCTGATACCATTGAAATTCTTTGGTTTTTAGTCTCAATAGCTTCATCTAAAGCTTCAATTTGAGCTTCTAAAGTAGTTACTTTACCTGCGTTTTCGATTTCAGCTAATTTAGAATCAATTGTTTCTTTTTTAACTTTTTTCTTTTTGTCTTTAGCTTTGTCTTTTAAGTCTTCTTTTTCGTCACGCATTCCATCTAAGTAGCCTTCTTCTTCAGCATCAGTTCTTGCGTTTTCAGTAGTCATCCCTATAGGACGTAAATCAACGTAACCGGCAACAGCTTCGTTAATTAAATCTGTTAATTTAATCATATTTTCTTTTACTGGGACCATTTGGTCTGATTTTGAAGCTTTTAGACCGGGTGCTTCGTCAGTATACCCTATACCTTTAATACCAAACTGAGCTTCAGTAGTATAATAAGTTTTATCTTTAGCTAAATTCTTAGCTACAATTTCTTTTAGTTCAGCTACATCTTTACCTTCGTTAGCTGGGTCTTTTAATTCAGTATAGTAACCTTGTAAAAATGCTTCACCATATAAATTATCAAGATCTTTAGGATCTTTATAATCAAAACCCGTTTCGTTTTGAAGATCTTCTACTTCTTTAGACATTTTTTTATTGTCAACTTTTACATCTTTGGCACCCATTGTTTTAGGAGCATCAATAGGATTTTCTTGAATAGCATAATCTTCAGCTAAAAATTCTTTCCAATTAATAAAAGGATTAACAGCAGTTGTAACAACACCACCAATACCAACTTCAGAAATAATTTGTTTTTTCTTCATAACTTTAATAGTAGTGTCAAAATTTGACAAATTATTAAAGATGTTAGGAAACTGAGCACGGGCCGATTTCATAAAAGTATCTTTACTACCTTTACCTTCTTTAATAAGATTGTATTGTTCTTGTAATGTTTTCATTATTGTTGTTTTAATAATTTGTCAATATCTTTTAAATAATCTAATATCAAATCAGTAGCATATAAAACACTATATGATTCGGGTTTATCTTGATAGTAGGCTATTGTTTCATCTTTAGCTTTATCTATTAAAGGGTATAAACTATTTAAATATTTTTCGATATCTTGAAAAGCAGCAATACGTTTTTCTTGAAATTGAGCTCGTTTTTCATCTCGCTCATTTAAATTTAGTTTATACTTATACATATTATTATTCTTTAACGAATGTATCGGGTGCCCATAAATATTTAGTATCTATAGCTTTTGAATTTTTCGCTAATTTTTTCGGATCAACTAATTTATATTTAAATCCTTTAACATAATAATTATCTTTAACCCCTTTATCTGTTGCTTTAGGACCTAAACCTAAAGTAGAGCCTGGGTTTGATTCTTTAATATCTTTTTTCTTTTTAAATGCTTTTGGAGTAGCGTATTGTGCTCCTGTACCTACACTAAAAGAAGCACCACCGCCTCCAGTACCACTCATTTCATCTAACCCTTTAATACGAGCATATTCTTTAGCCTTATTATTACGTAAATAAGTTCTTAACTCATTTCTACGTTTTCTAATATCTAAATAATGGTCTTTGAAAAAAGCTTCACCTGTTATATCAGCTACCTCTTTAGCTGTTTTCATCAGATCAGTAATATCCTTGAATAATTTTTGATAATCAGCTGAATATTCAACGTCCCAACTGATTTGGCCTGTTTCCGGGTCAATATTAGTTACAGTAGTTTGTATACCACCTTTTACTTCAGTATCGCCAATTTTAGCCATGTGCTGTTTTTAATTCTTCTACTAATTCTAAGTATTGAAGAATATTTACAATATTATCAGATGTTACATTTGAAGTTTTATCTAATGTTTCAATTAGATTGTTTACTTCATTAATTTTAATTTGAACTGCTTTATCAGTAATTTCAGATAATAATTCAGTTAATTGAGATTTAATTTTACCTACTTCAGTATTATAAAATTCTCTTAATACTGGGGTAGAGTCAACTGAATTAACGTATTGTCTTAATACCTCTTTTTGACTAGCGTGTAGCCCATCATACTTACCATTGAATTTTTCCATTAGGATTCTATAGGTAAGCATACGAGTATCTTTATCGTATGATTGGAATTCTCTTAATACTTCGGCTTCAACTTTTTCTCCATTAATATTTGAAGTAGAAAGATGCTCTAGAAGAGTCATTTTATTATTTACAATAATATTAGTATCTACTAAAGCTTCAGTATTTTGCACTTCCGATAACATATAATAAGCAGCATGTACTTTATAATGTGGAAGTTTTGTTTTAAAGAATTCTTCTAAGTTATAACTAGTTTTAATTTCATTAATTAAGTTATATTTCTCTTTTTTAAGAGCTCTACGGTTTAACTTTTTAGAAGATTCTAACAACGTTTGAATTAAAACATTAGCCTTACTTTCAGTAAGGGTTGTTGTTTTAGTTAACGCCTCGTATAATTTATATTCCTTTCCTAATTCGGACTTAACGAAATATTTTTGAATCAATTTAATAGCGGCAGACTCTATACCATTTAAGGTGTCAGCAGTTACTTGACGAACTAATAGTTCGAAAAGGATACCAGTATTTTTATACTTTGAATGTTTAATGTTCATTCCTACTAGGATTTATTATAAATATATAAGGAGATATTACTCTTTAATGTTTCTTTCATCTAATAATGATTCTGTACGTTTACCTAGAGATTCTAAAAGTGAACTATTTTTAGAATAAGCTAATCTAGCATTTTCTCTTAAACCAGGTTGATCGTCTACTTTCATTTCTTTTTTACCTAAACGATCTTTACCAAAGACATTTTGTTGGGTATTGATATTAGATACTTTTTCTTCAGGACGACCTAATGGTTCTTTTTCATTATACCCATCTGGCACATTAGCTGGGTCGCTTTCCATTCTACCTTGACCATACAATGATGCTAAATCATGTGGTGTACCATATGAACGACCTGTTGTTAATGGATCATTACCTTCAGTCTCAATTTGAGCTAAACGGAATCTACGTTTTTGATCCTGTACAATTAAGTCTCTATATTCTTCATACTGATCTTCACTAAAGTGGAATACATGTTCGTAAATCCAATCTGTTGGGAACATTTTGTTTTCCATCATTTGAGCAGCTAAATCTACTTTTTCTTTCATTAATGCGATCTTTTCTTGATCGTAGATAATTGAAGGGGTAGTTAAATCTAATTCAAAATTAGTCATTTGTTCGTCTCTATACCCTTGAGCATATAAGTGAATGAGAGCAATTTTGTATAATTCTGAGATTAAGATGCGTTGAATACGATCAATAGTACGACCGAAACGAATATCTTCAGCTGCTAACGTTGCTTTACCTGATAGATTTTCATCATACCCCATAAATGCTTTTGGTACTTTAAGAGCAGCAAATAATTTTTCTCTTAAGTATTCAACATCTTCAATTGCGGCATATTCTAAACCTTTAGTAGTATCAATTTTTGTTGCTTGATCATTACCTCTAATTGGGATATAAAAATCTTCCATAACATTTTGCATGTTATATTTTAGATTGTACTCGCCTGTTTTCTGATCCATAAATGGGGTACGCTTCATTGTAGAAATTGTTTTCTGCATAAAGTTTTCTACCTCATTTGGTGGAATTGAACCTACATTAATATAGAAGATACGTTTTTCAGGTGCACGAACAATTCTATGAATTAACATAGCATCCTCCATTAGTGAATATTGTTTAAATAATTTACGACCTGGTTCTAAGTAAGAACGTCCGTATGGAAGGTAATTTACATCAGATAATAATCTAAAGTGAGCAATCTCGTAATTATCAAATTCAATAGTATTTGAATTAGAATTATTGTTTGGTGTAGTATAATAACCAGAAGAAGAACCACCGTAAATACCTTCTGGGTTGTATGTAAATACTACTTTAGATGGGTTTTCTGGGTCGAAATTTTCTTTTCTTTCAATATGGTATGCTGAGTAAGGAATGACATTATATACACCAAATTTTTCAGAAATTTCTAGTTTTAAGAAAAAATCACCATACTTACACATTTGACGAGTCCAAGACCAAAGATTAAACTCAATGTTTAATACATCGTAAAATAAGTTGTATAGGATTTTTTGAATATCTTCATCCGAGGATTTTATTTGTAATACCTCACCCATATCATTTTTTAAACTACACTCATCAGAAATAATATCTAGAGCAGAAGCAACAATAGCATCTGTATCCATTAAATCATAATCTGAATAAAGATAAGTTCTTAGATATTGATAATTAAGGTTAAATTGTTGGCCATATAATGAAGTAGATGCTGGGTTTTGGTAGATGCCTTTAAATCTATCCATTAGGGAATTTGTAGCAAATTCACCAGAAGTTTGAATATGGTCTGTATCGATTACTTTAAGTTGGTTACCACCAACATTTCTAATGACTACGTCAGAAGCAAATAATCTTTCTAATCTTTTAAATAAGCCTTTATCAGCCATAATGTAATTTATTATTATAAATATTACCTAAGAAGCCAACTAATGTCTTCTTTTCCACCATATGGATTATCTATTTCATATGGGTTTTGGATATTTTGGTTATTATTATACCCTCCTACAAAAGGTGTTTTAGCAGTTGAAATAGAATTTAAAGTAGCTTTACTCATATCTAAATGTTGTTGTCTAAACTTAAAAGAAGTATCACGCATAAACATAGCAATTCCAAATGCCATAACCAAATCATCGTTATAACCTTGTTGTGCCTCTGCTCTACCATTCTTCCAAATAAACACTTTCATTTCTTCTATTAATCTACTTGATTGTATTGTTACACTTTGATCCGAGATATACTCTTGGAATTTACCAATTATCATTGGTCTAACTCTTGAAGTCATACTAAATCCAGGAACCATTTTACTCGTATCCATGTATTTGTCAAAATACGAATCTACTCTTGTGGAATCACCTTTAGTTGAGTAGTGAAGATTAGTATATCCTCTATCTATTACTGTTTGGATAGTAGACCAACCAATTGAGGCATTCTCAACTACAAGTAAAGCTTCATTATATTCAGTAGCTATACCTACTAGTAAATGGCCATATTCTTTAGTACCAATTTGGCCCTTATATTCTGCTACTTGTGTATTTGTTTCAATGTCAATAACGTGGAACGCAGAATAATCCTTCCCGTCTCCACGAGCCACATCAGCAACCACAAGGTAGGATCTTGAATAATCAGCGGGTTCCCAAATCCATAAGTTCTGGTCAGCGCCTCGTTTTTCAAGTGGGTCTTTAATATAAGTTTTTTCATAAAATTCAATATACTCAGGGTAAAATACAATATCACCTGAAGTAGAGAAATCACAGTCACATTCTTGTGCTGCCATTCTAGGATCACCTAATAATTCATCTTGTCTATCCCTCCATGTTTGATCACGTTCAGGGTGTACATTCCAAGGTAGTTTAATAGGTAAAAATTGATTTTCACCATTTTCTGCTCTAACCCATGTTTGATGAAACCAGTTACCTGTACCATAGGGGGTAGATAATGCTATACATCCACCACCAGTAGCTAGTGTTTGTTGAGCTGAGGCCCAAATTTCACCAATATTATCAATAAAAGCTGCCTCATCAATTAATAGCAAAGAAACGGCTTCTGATCTACCAGCATCACTTGAGGCTGATGTTGCTTTGATTTGTGAACCATTACTTAATCGTAATGTTAGTTTATTATTTTCAGGTGCATCTATTTTAAGCCATGAAGGTAAATTTTCATACATAAATTTAACCTTCGTAACCATGTTTTTTGCAGTTTCTTGTTTAGTTGCAATACAAAGTACGTTTTTATCTTTATGAAATAACATTAACCATAAAGAGTAACCAGCACCCAAAGTTGAAATACCTAACTGTCTAGATTTTAATACGACTGAATAAGGATTTTCCTGGAATAATTGTAATACTTTTTCTTGGAATGGATATAAATTAAATGGAATACGCCCACGTTGTGGGTGTTGAATATAACAGTATTTTTTCATAAAATGAGCTGGGTTAGCAGCACATTTAATATATTCAGATTGAATTATTTTTCTTAAATTTTGTTCAGCCATTATTTACCTATTTTCCAATATAGGCGGCCTGATACTATTGGGAAGAAATCTTTATCTACTCCTAAACCAAAACCGTATACATTTCTTTTTTTATTAACGTACATTAATTCACCGCTAACATAATTTATTGGTGATTCATTTTGTACGGGGTTTATCATCCCACCTACCGCAACGCCCCAAAATAATTCACGTTTGTAGAGGTAAGTAGTATTAGTAATTGTAGTTGTTGGGATGAATATGTTGGATTGAACATCTCGCATTAATATTAAGTTACGAGTAACCGTATCATTTACAATAATAGTACCAAGAGTATCAATCTTAATAGTATCTGTGTAAAAGTATTTTGCATAGTAATCTTTTAGAATACTTATAGTATCAATTGGAACACTAAACGTGTCTATTTCTACTACAGTTTTTCTAATGTATTTTGGTACGTACTCTTTTTCAGCAACCCTTATAGTGTCCCATTGAGTTACTACTTCTGTAATAACCTCAGGTTCTACTGGAGATGTAGAAGAGCAGCCTCGTTGTAAAAACAATAGAGCTGCTAATACTACAACTAGTAAAGTTTGGATATTTTTAAAGTAATCCCTCAAGTTCTTTTTTAATTTTAGTTAAGTCTTTTAAACGAGCTAGTAAGCGTTCTTTTTCTTCGCCTTCAGCTTGTTTCCATTTATTAACTACAGCTTTCATCTCTTTAGTTGTATCTTGTAGTTTACGAGAAATAGTAGATATTGAATCGTCCTTTTTAATATCTTTAGCTGTTGGTTCTACATCATCATCTTCAGTTACTTTGATAACATCATCTTTATCTGCAGCCTGTTTTACTTTAGATAAATCTTCAGGTGAAGTTTCAATTGTAGCTTCTTGAAGAACATCTACAATAGTTTCTTTAATATATTCTGCTAATTCTGAACGTTTCATTATAATATTGTTTTATTATAAATATTACAGAGAAATCACCTCTAGCATTTGTTTAATGCGTTCTTCAGTACTACCCTCAAGTACACCGTAATTTTTGATGCGATGTTGTTGTTGGCTTAAGATATGACGAATGATAATATCAATCTCATCTCTATAGTCAGCATTAGTTTCTCTAATACCATTATCTTCAATCCCTACTCCTTCAGGTGAAACATAGAAAATATAATCGTATCCTTTAATTAAACGAATAGAGTAAGCGTAAAATGCTTCTTTATCAGGCCAATCCATTGATTTAGATGCTTGAGCAAAAGCCATTACATCAATAATAGTACGGTCTGTAATAATGTTATCGATTAATAATTCGCTTGCTCGCTCAGCCATAAAAACCGTTTGACCCAAGAATGTAGAATCAGTGTTCAATGGAATGCCCATTGCCATTAATTCTTTAGAACGTTCTGTTCTAGTTGTATAATCCTTAAATTCAGGTAAAAGCTTTAAAGCGTTGACAAGTGTGGTTTTACCCACACTCATCGTACCACATAATCCTATTTTCATACGTCTTTATTATCTAACCATTTTCTATATACTCTGTAGCTATCACTATCAAAGTGTTCTGTACTAACCTCAAACAATGTACCATCAGTCAACGCTTTAACTTGGTGAGGTTGTCCAGGATATTGTCTTACACTATCACCTTCAACCAAATGTTGCTCATGAACTTTACCTGTTTCAGTATCAACCCAACGATATAAAAATTCGCCTTCTTGAACATACCAAGTTTCATCTTTGATTAGGTGATAATGCATGCTAAAGTTACAACCTTTTTTGAACACTAACAACTTACCACAATAAAGCTCGTTATTCTCGAATATAATTTCATGTCCCCATCCTTTAGGGACATTACATTCTTTACATTCTTTAGCATTAAATACTATTGGTTTTTCCATATTAGTTTCTGTAATCGGTTAAAGAAGCTTTCATTGATTGATTTTTATACCAAGGTAAACCTTCACGTTCTTGCATAATAATACTATAGGTTTCTTCATCATATCGAATACCATTTAAATAAAATGATTTTACCATTTCACTATTTTTATCATAAGGTTCAATTGCTGGTCCATCCCATCTATGGAATTTCCAGTTTTCTTCACCTACATATTTTGCTAAATGGATGATTGCACCTCGAGAGTTAATCTCTTTGTACTCATATAATTTGTTTTTCTTAGCCATAACTTATTTTAATTTATTAAATATACGAAATTTAGAAATGTTCTACAAATTCAGGGAATTCATTTGGGAAATGTGCCTCTAAAATAGAATCTACAACATAAATTCCTTGTGCCCCTGATACTGTAATACCACGAGCTGATAGAGCATCACCTACAAAGTGAACATTATCATAATCGATTAATGATAGATCACTATAGTTTACTAATGGTTCAGGTGATAGATACTTGACTTCAGGAATATAAACACCCCAATCATCTTCTAATGTTGGGAATACTTTTTTCATATCATCAATAAAATCATCAATGTATGTGTAGTAACCTTGGAATGCCTCTCTTACTTCATCCATCTCACTGATAGTAACAGCGCTTACATTCTCACCTTCAGATGTTGTTGATGGGGTACGTGTTGGACTGTAATACAAACCAGTACCATCTTTATTTACTTTAGATACTAAATCTCTAGACCAAGTAAATGGTTCGTCGATACCTTGAACTTCCATCAAGATACCAAAATTGGTCATATCGTTTCTGAATGATTCGTCTTTTTTGGCGTGTCCATTGTAGCTATGATCTCCATACGTTTCTTCAACGGCAACATAAGCTGCGTTGTTGTTAGTACAGAAGGAACGTAACGAGACGCCTTCTTCTTCGAATTTTCTGTATAGTTTAAAATCATAGCTAATATCAATTAGTTTCTGGAAGTGTTTTTGTGGTGCTTCAAATCGCACCCCAATTTGTACTGGTTTAGGTTCAGTAGGTAATTTATAATCATCTGCTAGTTGTTTACCAAAGTCAATTCCTGATTTACCAACTGCAAACATTAGGCGGTCATATTCAAATGTATGTGTTAGATCAGATTGTGGTACTATTACAGTTCCTGTTTGGTTTTCAAAATCAATTGAAGTTACCTTAGCTTCCCATTCAAATTTAACACCTTTATCAACTAAGAAATCGTACCAATTTTTACCAATCTCATGTAGGTAATCTGTACCAACGTGCCATACAGGGAATAAACGTAAACCGAAATATGGTTTAATAAAATCTGGTTCCGCTATTGGGTTTGAACATTGTACTTCCTCTGGTTTAGGGTGGAAACGTTTAAAATTATTGATTACTTCATCAAACAATTCCATTGCTTTTTCTTCACCACAATACTTAGACATATGTCCTCCAATTGCTGTATGATAAGTTAATTTACCATCTGACCAACCACCAGCACCTAAGAATCCAGTCATTACCTCTGAATATGGTCTGCGATATGGATCTTTACCCATATCAATGATTGTAATATTTTCTCCTGGGAA
>Ga0209094_1001714_pt1 | contig 11970 bp, 16 predicted proteins | sample COGITO_mtgs_1004_2_FD_184790 | JGI IMG/M metagenome (GOLD analysis project Ga0209094, IMG submission 184790) | Pelagic marine microbial communities from North Sea - COGITO_mtgs_100430 (SPAdes) (version 2) | ecosystem: Environmental > Aquatic > Marine > Epipelagic ...
CAATGGAGATTTTTTTTGGCCTAAATTTTAAGGCAGCATGACACTTATCAACACTTATCAAAAACATTTGACTTATTATTTAAGTTAACTTAAAATAGCTGCATACCAATTAAGAACTGGAGCAGCAAATGAACTCAATCAACCATTGCCACATTACTAGTCAGGTCAACATTCACACCGATGTTATTGATGCACCTGACTATCTTCTTGAAGATGCTTTTAACGAGCTTAAAGATGATCTTCTTTATGATAGCTATATCAAGATTGGAACGACCCATTATTATGTTGACGACCTTTTCCAGTATGGAGATGAGGACGAACAGATGCGTGTCATATATTTAGCCTTCCGCTTTCCCGATGAAGCACAACAGCTTTCACAAGACGTTATTACTAAGTGCGCTGCTGTTTACTTTAAAGACCACCACCCAGAGCTAACTTTGCAATATCACGCAGAAAAACACTCGGAGCATTAACTATGACTAAAGAGACTTTTGTGATCAATGCATTAGGTGTAGTTATCTGGATCGTTTGCACAGTCTGGTGGACAGTCGGAATGACCGCATGAGTGCCTCTGTACAAGCCTGGTTGTTTGTAATCGTAATAATTTTAATGGGAGTAGAACTATGAACTTTTTGAATGACATGACCCCCACGCCATTTTTAGCTGCTGTACAGGCTGACATAGATTGGCAGGCAGTTGGGGAAAACAATAACCCTTACTCAGCTAAAAGCCAGCCAGAAGCGCGTCAGGCTTACGATGATCGGTTTGAGCAAGTCAGGAATGAATGGGAACAATTTACTGGGAGTGTAGCGTAATGGATATTTTAACGATGTTGAATATGCCCTTTAGCAAAGCGGAAGTTGAATTTAAACCAGGTGGTGGTCAACAGTTGGCGTATATAGACGCAAGAGCAGTAATGAAACGACTTGATGAAGTTATGGGAATTGATGGTTGGCAGGACTCTTATAAATCTATTGAGAATAGAACAATCTGTGAACTTTCATTAAAGATTAATGGAATATGGATTACTAAATCTGATGGGGCTGGAGACACAAAAATTGAAGGTGCAAAAGGTGGCATCTCATCTTCATTTAAACGAGCGGCTGTAAAGTTTGGTGTTGGTAGATACTTATATTATTTACCAAAGGAAGTAAATTCTTTTGAACAAATGCCTAGTTGGGCATTGCAAAGCACAACAAGAACCGACAAAGAATTAATGCAAAAAGTTTTAATCGCTTTACTTGAGGCTATTGAGTCAGATGATTCAGTGTTAGCTAAAGAAGCAATGGAAGGTCTTTCTGAGCGTGAGCAAAGCTACGTTTGGAGCATGACTAGTAGTAAACAAAAAACAGCAATTCATTCATTAACTTATCAAGAAGAGGCAGCATAATGTTAGCTAAATTAGTTCGATTGGGCCGCGATGCGGAAGTACGTTATACACCAAAGGGAGACCCAGTGGCCTCTCTCGCTATGGTCTATGACGTAGGATTTGGTGATAGTAAACGAGGGCAGTGGATCGATGGAACCTTGTGGGGTAAACGAGCGGAAAGCTTAGGGCCATACCTAACCAAAGGTACTCAGGTTGTGCTTTATGCCGATGATGTAGAGCTTGAGCAGTTCATGAAAAAAGATGGCACTCAGGGCGCAAAGTTAAAGTGTCGTGTTAGTGATCTTAGCCTAGTATCTGGTGGCCCTTCGGTTAGGTCAGGTCACCCCCATGCCAAGGAAGCTCAAAATGCAGAAAAGGCCAAGGCTGCTGTAATGGCTGAGTGGGACCAAGGTCCAGGCAAAGGCGATGGTTTTGGTGATGACGATGTTCCTTTTTAGGAGGCGCTATGAATGAATTTGTAGAAGTGACGGAAATATTTCAAGCAAGAGTTCATGGGGCTTACGTCTACCATAAAAAAGGTAGGGTTCTTTTAAACAAGGCCCACATCGTGTCAGTAAGTGAAGTTGGGCATGAAGCGGAGGCATTCTTTGTAGATTTTTTTACCATTGGTGATGATGAAAAATATATGTATGTCGATGCCATATCCGCTGCAACGATTACAGGCTTGAGGGTTGGGTAATGAATACTAAAGTGCAAGTGCCTTTTACAAGGCGGTTACAAGGCGCTTACAAGGCGTTTACAGTGCAAGTACCAGTGCCGATCACTATGGTTAGCAACCAAGACTTGATTGACGAGCTTAATAGGCGAGAAGTAAAGGTTAAATGGGCTAGAATAGTTATGTCGCCAAACTCTAAGCCCAAAGATCGAGTAAAGTTAGGGTTAAGCCCTAGCACAATAATTGAAGAAATGGATTGCAGAAAATGAGTAGATTAATGACGATTGATGAGTACATGGATCGCACCTTTTCTAAAGCTTCACAACCTCACATTAACACTGTGAGGCGTTGGATCAGAGAGGGTAAGTTAAGCGCGATCAAGATGGGCCGATCTTATTACATTGAAGATCAGGCTGGGGAAGAGTACGCTAACGACTCTGATAAAAATAAAATGGACGCTGTCATGGCGAAAATACTAAGTGCCTAAACCTCAAGGATTGCCGCCAAACCTATACACTAACAAGTCGAAAGGCAAAGTGTATTACTCTTATAAACACCCAGTTAATAAGACTAGGCATGGACTTGGAACTAATAAGCTAAATGCGGTGAAAGCCGCTAGGCTTATGAATGATAAGTTTGAGCAGCGTTTTGAGATTGAAAAGATGCTAGTCAATGGCATGATTAAAATGAGTGCGCTGTGTGAAGAGTATAGAGCGTTTATTAAACAGCAATTATCAGCAGGGGCTTTAGCTCAATCCACAATAGAAAATCGCGGATACACTTTAGATCGCATAAAAATTAAGTTAGGCAAGGCTTACGCCAGAGACATTAAGACAATAGACATTACGCGCTACCTTAATGATATGTATGACCCAAAGACTGACCTGGGCACTGCTAGGGCGCGTGACGTTCACAGAGGCCACTTAATGCTTTTATTTGAATACGCTATTCAAGAGGGGTACGTTGATAAGTTTAATCCAGCGACACCATGCTTAAAGGTAGGCAAGAAACGTGTCACTAGGAGGCATACCATTGATGGATGGAATGCGATTTATAACGCTGCTGAGCCTTGGCTAAAAAACGCAATGGACTTGGCAATTTTAATTCTTCAGCGTAGATCCGACTTGTGTGACATAAAATTGTCAGACATAAAAGACGGACACATACACATGATTCAAAAGAAAAGCATTAAGCATGATAGTGCGTATATTAAAATTGAAGTGACAAAAGAACTGGCTGAAGTTATTCAGAAGTGTAAGTCAGATAATGTGCTTTCACCTTACCTAATTCATAGAGTGCCTAACAAGAGAACTAAGGCAGCTATGGATACAGGCAACCACAGAACTTATATTACCCCAGCGTATTTGAGTAGAGCGTTTAAAAAGGTTAGGGACTTGGTTAATCCATACCCTGATTACACAGAAGATGAACAACCAGGCATTCACCAAGGTAAAGCATTGGGCAGTAAGTTATACAAAAGAAGGTTTGGTGAATCAGCAACAATAATGGCTGGACACACTAGTAAAGAAATGACCAACTTTTATGAAGAAGATCCTGACGATATTGAGTGGAAGCTGGCAGTGCCTAAACTGGACTTAAAAGCCGATTTAAAGCGGTAGGCTTGACCAACTTTTGACCAACTTTTGACCAACTCTGTTTTCTGAATATTTGGAAAAGCTCTGAAAGCCCCACCCCATAAGGGTTTAACTGGTCGGGACGGCAGGATTTGAACCTGCGACCCCCTGCCCCCCAGGAATGAACCCAATCAAGCGCAAACCCCCGTGGTTGCTGCAATGTAGTGTTTTTTCGTTACCAAAATACTAATCAATCCAACCCAATGGAATCAACAACTTAACACACGTTTTGACCAACACTTATCAATACTAAACAATGCGCTAAAGTTAAGACCACCCACAAAAAAGACCACCCGTGGGTAGCCAAAGGTGGAGCCTTGGGGAATTACTTCTTCTTCATTACGCTTTCGGCTAGACCACCACCAAAGTAGAACATGACTATTGTTAACATGATCCAATCGATCTGGAACTCAGACAGGATCGCTTTAACGCCTGTTACATCTTTGCCTAAGAACGTCATAACGATCACCAGGATATAAGTGCCGATATAGGTGACTGAGAACATAGTCGCCATGATGCGCTGGGCTATCTTAAATGGCGCGTAGGCGGTCATCAGGTCAGTCTTAGCCTTGGTCTTGGCTTCGATCATCTCAACGTCAGACGTATGAAATGAGTCTATTAGATCCATGCCCTTGCTGATGACATCACCGCTTCCAAATATTGTGCTTAGAACGCCCATGTTAATTAATCCCTCAGTTCAAAGTGTGGATAGTCCTGCCAACTCTTCCAGAGGCCACCCCACTTCAACTCATGGCCTAGTTGCGCGGAAGCTTGCAGCATAGCTGTGGCGACTGTTGTAAGGTGGAGAATGTCCCAGCTTGCCTTTCCTTCGGGTGTAAGACAAAACACATCGAGCGCCTTGCCCGATTGGTGATATGATTTATTAGTTCGTCCATCGCATTTAGATTTGCCAGCCGTATACAATTTTGCCTGGCAGGCTTCATCACGGAACCCCCCGTCACTTGGGATGCCAAAGTCAATAGGACTAAAGCTAATAGCAAGTTCTGCGATGTCGATAAGGCGATCATCGATGCCCTCCATGTTTCTCATACTATTTGTGCCTAACTGGAACGTCATTACATTCTCCCCATGATGTACGATGAAACACCGCCAAGAGCAGCAGCCAGGATGATTACTCCAGCAGCCATACCCTTGCCTTTAGCTAACTGGATCTCTTGAGCAGCAAGTCGGTCATTAAGTTTAGCCATCGTCTTGGTCAACGATTCAACGTCTTTGTTTAACTGAGTAACCGCGCTGACCAATTGGCCTGCTTCAAAGTCTGGCATACCTGACATTTGTCTTATCTCTCAAAATTGTAAATCATGTAAATGGAAAACCAAGCGATACCGCCCAAAGCAATAATTAAGAAAAAAGCCTTATACAATGCGTCAAGGGTTGCTGCCCATTCAGAATCCCGTCTTGCTTTTGCTCTTGCCTGCGCTTTAACTGCGTTGGCCCTTTGCACCTTCCTTTTATTTTTAAATGCCTCAAAATCCTGCCACATTCCAAGCCTAGTTTTTTGCATTAAAAACTTTAAATCGGCCTCGGCTTTATTCAGTTTTTCAAGTTCATAAAAGGCTTCTAGATCGTTACCATTTGCACCGCTTGTTTTGTTAACTTCTTCCTCAACCTTTTCCTTATGGCCTAGATACGCTCCAACTGCCTTTGCACAGTCGCTTATTTCTTTGCCGTTTTGGATCGCTTTTTTTACAATCGCAAAGGCCGTGTTTGCAGCAATAACCGACTCTAAGAGCATTTAGCCACCCAGTGTAAGGTTGATATAAATCTGGGATTTTCGTAGGCCACCACGCCTGTCACTTTTGCCACACTAAATCGCTCAGTCACTTCACGCTGGCTTGTTTGAGGTTCAACCACGATTGTCTGTCCCACTGGCGCAGGCATAAAAACAGGGCAAACCTCACCAATAGTTGACCACATTAGGCATCAACTAAACTTACAAATGCTGGGTCTACCTCTTCCAAGCTAGGCCAGCCATGCGTTACTTGATCTACTTCACGATCATGTGTTTCAGTCTCAGGCCCGTAAGTCTCAACACCATCATCAGATGTGTGCTTAATCTTACGAGTCTCAACCATAGGCTTGTTCTGATAAGCAATCACCGCAGCTAAATCAGACAATGCAGCAATGGCAGTTTCTTTGGCATCCATCACTGTATAAATAGCTGTGGCGTGTGTGGCTACGTCTGCTGGGACTGCTGTGCCACCTTTAGCTGCCCTAGACCAATACCAATCCACTTGGCTTTGCAATGAACCAGCGATTGATTTGACGCTTGAAAGCATAGTTTCTTTAAGCGCATCAACGTCTTTATCAATTGCTGCGTATGTGCCAACAATCTCACCATCTGATTCAGCGCGAGTTAATGCACCATCAGAGTAATAGCGTTTATCTGGACGCACTTCACTGTAGGGCTTAATGCCTATGGCTGCTAGTTCTTCTTTTGACCAAAGCACAAAGATGTTTCTTGGGTATTGAACGTCCCCAATCGTTAAACCTCTTGCCTTTGTTACTACAAATCCTGCTTCTGTATTACCAACGAACCACATATTATTCTCCTGTGACTACCATGTTGTTATCGTGCGTTACTAAATTTAAATGGATTTTCTGCAAATGCTAAGAATATGTAAGTTCCACCAGAAGCGTTGCCATCACTAGATGTGCCTCGCCATTTAAAACCATTGCTTGTAAAGTCCATATCTAAAGAAGAAGCTGTTCCTTCTGCACCACTACTTTCAGCAAAAAGATAGCCGTTCATTACATTGCTTGGGAATCTTGCATCATCCTTAATGGCCCAACCATTGCCAGACGCATCAGTACGCTTAACCATCACATAAGCTGGCCTAAACCCACAGTGTACAAACGTACCATCAGTCGAGCCATTACCTGTGTATGAGCCGACCTTAGAGTAGGATTCAACTGAGTGGAAACAGTAGGCAATAATATCTTCTGTATTTGCATTTATGTATTCGTAAGTTCCTATAGAAAAAACACTACTTGTTGGATTAGTATTGTTCCAAATAATTGATGTAATTGACGAGGCATTAGTTGTATTTAATCTAAGATAACGAGTTGCACCATAGACTGCTGTTTCTTGTACAACCCAATCAACTGCTCTATCCCTATTTTTAGCTATGATTAATTCGGGTGCAGATGCCAGACCATGCCCGACAGTAGCGTTAGCACCCGTACCTGTCCAACTCACAATACTAAATCCAGCCGCAGCGTTAGCTGAAACACTAGAAGTGATTGTGCCGTTGGTGTTTGATGATGCGCTGCCGCCAGCTTTCCAGTTCCATGCTACAAAAGTCTTGCTTCCGCCATTAGCTCCAGTATTATTTGTGAGAGTAAACCCATCAGTATCAAACGAGGATAAACGAGCATTAGCACCTTCAGCCTGAGTGCCATTTGATGACATATTTTGAGCAACACCTGCGACTGAGTTTTGCAAAGTGTGACTGTCAGAACTGCTCCTGCTTTTCGTCCATACAAAATCGGCAAGAAAACCTACTCCTGTAATAGCGTGGTTGTTAGCACCATTACCCGTATACAACACAGGATTAAAATTCTCACTCGGTATCACATCAACCTCTGGAAGGTTGCTCGTACATAACGCTAGGAAGCCCGTAGGAGGTGCGTAATAGAAGTCACCAATGCCGTTAGAGTCTTGGTTGCCTTGTGGGGTTTTGTTGCCAGCGAATGAGGAATCGCTACCAAAGTTGGCTATTTCAGTTGCCGTATCGCTAACTACTAAATCAAACGCCGTATTGGTAAATATGGCCGATATAGCACCTTGAGATACGTTGTTTTTATAAAATGTAACTGTACCTGCCGCCACATTAACTGCAACGCCTATTATATCTCCTGCTGCATACGTTGATCCATACGAAGAATATGTCCCCTCAAGTCGTTTTGTGCCATCATTCCTATAAGAAGTAGTCCCGACTGTGGCGCTATCTAGTGAGGACAATGAGTTATTCGCGTCTGCTATACCCACCATTACAGCACCACTCCTAATACTGATAAGGGTTTCCATATACCACTTGCCAGTAGTCATTGTTATAGTGCTAAAGGAATGTTGAAACGCGCCAGAACCTGAGACAACTGCTAAATTACCCTCGGCTAACGTAGACGCATTTACAGTGAGACCGTTCATAACAGAAAAATTATTCGTAGGACTATCAACCATCACATCAGATTCAGTCAGTCCACCTTCGCTAGTCCAATCGTTGTTGTTGCCACTCTGATCGTACCAGTAGGCGTATTCACGGGTGTCTGCAAAGGCTGCATAGATGTATGTGCCACCAGATGCGTTAGTGCCGCCATTGGTTGCTGTAAGCTGAAAACCCGTAGACGTAAAATTCAACGTGTTATTAGCATTATCCGACTCTGCATTACTCTCGTTTGCATTTAAAGTTCGCGTTACAGGGTTAGTCGGATTGCGAGTATTGTCGAATATTCGCCACTGTTCAACAGCATCACTACGTTTAATAATCACAAAAGCTGGAGAAAAACCTAGAGTGACTACTGGGCCTGTGGTGCTGCCATTTCCACTGTATGAACCAAACTTGCTGTAGCCTGTGACGCTGTGGAATGCGTAGGTAACGAATGTTGCCGAAACAGTATTACAAGATCCACCGATTGATATAACAGACGATGTGGGTGCTGTGTTAAACCATAAATTAGCGTTAGATGTTGATGCTAGTGTATCTTCTAACCGCAAGTATTTAGTAGGGCCAAGAGTTACATGCTGTGTAAACCAACCTCCAGCTAAACTTCTACGTTTATTTATAATAAAATCAGGAGCCTGAGACAAACCATGCCCAATGGTGTCGCCATTTGTCCCAGAACCAGTGTGGGTGATAATACTTTGCCCATAGGCAGTGTTAGCCCTGACCGAACTTGTGATTGAGCCATTAGTGTTAGAGGCTGTTGTGCCGCCCATGTCCCATGACCAAGCTACAATGTCATCCCCAGTGCTAGAGTTAACACGATACCCTCCATCGTCCATGCCTAGAGTAAAACCATCTGGTGCAAAACCTGTGACAGTTCTAACCATTGTTCCGTCAGCCGCAGCAGTAGCCTCTGCCCCTGTGGTGTTAGTCATTAGCATATTAGGCAATCCCCTAACTGCGTCTACTAAACGATGTGGGCTTGACCTTGTTCTGTTTTTAAACCAGATAAAATCGGGCTGAAAGCCTGTCCCACCTATATACTGATTCGCTTGAGTTGCCTCATAGGTCACTGTAGAAAAACCTTCTACTGTATAGTCTTGCTCAAACGGCAGATAGAAACCATTAGTGCCGTATGTGCCAGCGTAGGCTTTTGGCTTCCATTCTCCGTATGTGCCTGTCTCACCGAATGAATCAGCAGTTAAGGCTTGCCCGTCAATGAAGTTTACTTCTGCTAGGTAGCCGTCATACATGTGATTTGTACTGTTATCATAGGCAGGGTTACTTCCTATAAAATGTTTAAAGTTGTTGTTAACCCAAGTATCGTAGTTTTGGCTTGGTATAGTAGCGGTGCTAAAAGATTGCAGCTCATTATTCACATAAAGTTTCGCTCTGTCTGAAGCTGTTGCCTGTGTTGTGTCTATCACGGCAACGATGTGATACCAAGCAGATGCGTCACGGAACTTAGCATTAGTTATGCAATACAACTGAGTGACATTGGAGATACGAGAGTAAAGTTTAAACGTACCGTCACTTTCATAGTATAACGAGGTGTAATTGTATGAGGGTATGCTGTCGTCTTTCCTTGCGCCAAATATTACTTTTCGTGCATCTAAATTACCAAGTTTACACCATGCACTAAATGTCCAAGTTTTTCGGTTACTATCTGCGGCAGGGGTACGCTCTAAATTGCTTCCGCTACTTTCATTAAACCTAAGACTCTGCTCAATCTCATAATCACCGCCAGCACCACTAGCACCTAATAATTGATTCTCGTTTAAGACGCTCATTATTTCACATCCAATGAAGCCACTGCATGAATCTGAGTTGCACTAGCTACCACATAGTCTATTCGGTCTATTGAACTAGCTGCTGTACTGAGTGTAGGTGCTGTGCCAGCTACGAACTTGAAGTTAGTTCCAAAAGATAACGTGCGTGAACCTGTTCCGTCCTGTGTAATGAAGATTGAGCCAGACTGACCAGCCGTAATATTAGATGGGTTAGCAAGTGTCCTATTACCACCTAGCGTAATTGCGAAATTGTTGCTTAAAGCTAGGTCTGTGGCGATTGAAGCTGCATCTGTTAAGGCTGTAACTTCACCACGTTGGCCTGCTGTGAATGTCTGTACAGCCGTTAGAGTTGCGGCAGCGTTAGCAGTGTTAGTGGTAGTTGTAAGAACAGCATCACGGGCAGCAATGTCAACACCATCGAATGTACTGTTAGTCGTGATTGGCCCTGTCATAGCACCGCCAGCGCGTGGCAAAGCAGCATCGCCTGACGCAGCACTTGAGGCTGCTGCTGATGCACTATTAGATGCGTTACTCTCAGAGGTTGCTGCGTTCCCTGCTGATGTACTAGCTTCACCAGCCTTAGTTGAGGCTGTTCCTGCTGATGTACTAGCTTCACCAGCTTTAGTGGTTGCAATGCCAGCTTGAGTTGTTGCTGTACTTGCTGAGGTGGATGCCTCGGATGCTTTAGTTGTAGCGGTAGATGCGCTTGTAGATGCCTCAGATGCCTTTGTAGTGGCTGTTGCTGCTGATGCTGCGACTGCTGCGGCATTGATCACCAAGGCCCACTTAGAGGCTGCAACGTCACTAGATAATGTGCCAGAGGTGTGGCTGACTAAACAGGTGTAGACGTTATTTGTAGCAGCATCAAGGGCTAGGTCACGCACTGCGTATGTTCGTGAGGTAGTCCAATTACCTTGCCAATCACCTAACTCATTTGCTACCGATAGATCCCCGTTGGCATCATAGGCCAACACCTTGCCAGAGCGCTCTGCGACTGTGTCAGTGATCTCGACACCGCCAGCGTCACTTACTGTGGTGTTAAAGCGAATCGTGCGGTCAGCTTGCTCTTGAAGCTGTTGAATCATCATTGTCAATTTATCGTACTGGGCCTCAACTACCTCCGCATCAAAGCGACCATAGTTAACCAAGTCAACACCTTGAGTTAATGCCAGGCTACGCAATAAAGTGACGTTGCCAGTGCCAGCCGCAGGAATGTTGCCAGATGTGAAGGTAACATTACCGCCATTAGTAGCACCTACGCCAGACAAGGTGTAATGAGTATTAATCGTTTTTAAAGTTGTGCCCACATAGACTTTAATATCTGCATCGGCAAATATCTTAAACGTGTAGGCAAAAACGGACTGAGTGCCGTTGCCGTTGTATGATGCTTTGTTGGTTGTGCTTGCGACAGTCACTGTAGCCTCCCATGATTGTAGGCATTACAGTAACTGTTGTTTGCTCGGTTATTAGAATGAAGGTGCTGAATCGCCCCTCTTCCACCAATAATCTTGACCACGCTCGGTCTTGATCTTTCGCTCGTATTTCTTGCGGTTCTGCTTGGCCTTTGGATCGGTCATCTCTTGAAGGTTATCAAAAATAGCTCGTTCAAGAATTAACCTTGCGTACCACAAGTTATTACCAGGCGTGTATCGTTGCATTAGTCTAGCAGCCTCACGACCTAAGTTGGTTTCATCACCAGTGAACGGATCTGTTGCAAAGTCAAAGCCACTCACACCAAGTCCGACAACATCTTCTACCAATGATGCGCCTGGCCCCATCGCTGTAGCCATCACACTGTTGCCAAATCTTGATTTATTGCCCACGCCACTTGCGCTAATAAAGTCACCAAAGATACCCAAGCCGCCACCTTGTGCAATTGAAGCTCCCAAAAAAGCCAAGTCCATCTTTCTAGGCTCACGACCTCTTGATATTTCTTTCATCTGTATTGCCAGCGCACCCATTATACTTAATGAGATGCCTAACCTAACTGCGTAAACCCCGACAAACTTTGGGCCACTGCGATACATATGGGTCATAAACTGAGTCATGCTAAACGACTTGTACATCATCGTCATTCTCGCTGCCTCACCCGTAAAGCTACCACGCTCCTTACCACCCCATGTTTGAATAGCTCGCACCCTTGCATCAGGCGTTGGCACAGCAAAGTCCATTTCGGTGTTCATGGCCTCAAGTATTTTAGTCACAAGGTTATCCACAGTTTCTGTGGGTAAGTCTAAATCGTGCATATTTTGTGGTCTAAAATAGCTAGTGCCACCATGCTCTTCTAAAGGCACAGAGCGCATGACTTCCCAAT
>Ga0209094_1001722_pt1 | contig 11942 bp, 10 predicted proteins | sample COGITO_mtgs_1004_2_FD_184790 | JGI IMG/M metagenome (GOLD analysis project Ga0209094, IMG submission 184790) | Pelagic marine microbial communities from North Sea - COGITO_mtgs_100430 (SPAdes) (version 2) | ecosystem: Environmental > Aquatic > Marine > Epipelagic ...
GCAGTGCTGTCGTCGATACCATCACTGAGCTGTTCAAATAAGAATTCGGAGAGCGGCTGGGCGCTGTCGACCTGCTCCATAAACGCCTGTTTGCCAAGCTGACGAACCATGGTGTCCGGATCTTCACCGTCCGGCAAGAACAGAAATTTCGCTGAAACTCCATCGCGCATTTCCGGCAGTGCTGTATCCAACGCGCGAGCAGCAGCCTTGCGGCCAGCCTTGTCGCCGTCAAAGCAAAAGACAATATCAGAGGTGTAGCGGAAGATCTTTTGCAGATGGCTTTCGGTCAATGCTGTACCCAGAGTTGCCACCGCATTGTTGATTTCAAACTGGGCCAGAGCAATAACATCCATATAGCCCTCAACCATAATCAGGCAGGGGATTTCTTTGAGTTTTTGCCGCGCCTCGTAAAGCCCGTAGAGCTCGCGCCCTTTATGAAACACTGGGGTCTCTGGGGAGTTGAGATATTTGGGTGTGCTGTCATCCAACACTCGTCCACCAAAGCCAACGGTGCGACCGCGCTGGTCACGAATGGGGAAGGTGATGCGGTGGCGGAAGCGATCATACTGCTTTTTCTCTTCGGGCTTGGTGATGACCATGCCGGATTCATCAAGCAGGCCGATTCGCTCTGGATCGGTGCCGACCGCTTTAAGCAGATTGTCCCAGCCGGGTGGCGCATAGCCAACACCGTATTGACCCGCTACCTGGCCACTTAAACCACGGGCTTTAAGGTAGTCGACCGCCCCTGCGGCGGCCTGATGTTGGCGCAACTGCTTACGGAAGTATTTATCCGACTCGCCGAGCACCGAATAGAGGCTGTCTTTTTGTTTGCTGACCTGCGCATCCTGTGCCGCTTCACGGGGAATCTCGAGACCGGCATTTTTGGCGAGCATTTCTACTGCGGGCAAAAAGTCGAGGCGGTCAAACTCCATCACAAAACCGAGGGCGTTGCCGCCTGCGCCACAGCCAAAGCAGTAGTAGAACTGTTTGTCTTGAGCAACGGTAAACGAGGGGCTTTTTTCTTCGTGAAAGGGGCAGCAGGCTTTGTAGTTCTTGCCGGCTTTTTTTAGCGGAACGCGACCATTGACCACATCCACTATATCTACGCGATCGAGAAGGTCATCAATAAATGTTTGTGGTATTCGTCCGGCCATTGGCGTTTTACGGTGCTCTTTTTTTGATTGCTATAGTGTAACGTCTTCGGTGGGGAAATAAACTAGAGCTTGGGTTGCTGATGGTTTAATCGCTTTCTAATTATCAAAGGGCTTTCTATCAGCTAAAGGCTTTCCATCAGCTAAAGGCTTTCTTTTAATTGAGTGGAAATTTGTCGCGTGGCGGCCGAAGCCAAGAAAGGCCTCCCGAGACTCACTCAAGCCATCCATGGGCGTTCGAGCGCCGTTCCCTACGGCGCACGGTCCCGGGAGGCCTTTCTCGGCTTCGACCTAAAACCAGCCTTCGGATTTCTAAAAAAACAATAAGAAATTACAGAGGTAATCCATAGTTTCGGTTGAAGGTTAGAGTGGGCTTAGGCTTTCCCAGACCGTGTGCGGCATGGATGCCGCACTCGAGCCCCCAGGGATGGGTTTACGGCGAGTCGGGGAAAGCCTAAGCTCGCTCTGACCGCCACGATCCAGAACTGAGACTCAATCAAACATTACTACTTTATAGGCTAAGAGCTTTTTATTAGCTAATGGCTTTTAACTAAGAGCTTTCTTAATCTGCCCACTGACAGCACCAGCATCGGCACGACCCTGAATCTTGGGTTTGATAATCCCCATCACCTTACCCATATCGCGCATAGATTCAGCGCCGGTCTCGGCAATAGCCTGCTGAATAAGCTCAGCAATTTCCGCTTCAGTTAATGCGGTCGGTAAAAAGTCCTGAATCACCTTAATCTCAGCAATTTCCACGTCAGCCAATTCCTGACGGCCAGCGCTTTCATACTGAGTGATGGAATCGCGACGCTGCTTAACCATTTTGTCCAGTACCGCCAGCGTGCGGGCGTCTTCAATCTCGATTCGCTCGTCTACTTCGATACGCTTTATTTCTGCCAATATGAGACGAATAGCGCCCAGGCGCTCTTTATCTTTAGCGCGCATGGCATCTTTCATCGCGTCTTTGAGCTGCTGTTTTAATGACATAGTGATTCTCCGATTAAAGTGGAATTCCTGTTTTCCAGAAACACAAAAAGCGCCGGTCAGGCGCTCTTTGCTTTAACTCAATAGTTAACTCTCTTGTTAGAGGGTTAAGCTTAGTAGAGTCGAGTAAACTTGCGTGATTCGCGAGATACTTTTTTCTGGTTGCGCTTAACAGCGGCAGCAGCTTTACGCTTGCGTTCCCATGTGGGCTTCTCGTAAAACTCACAGCTGCGAACTTTAGCCAGAATTCCGGCTTTCTCGCATGAACGTTTAAAGCGACGTAGTGCTACGTCAAAGGGCTCGTTTTCTTTAAGGCGAACGCTTGGCATTTATAATCAATCCTGTTTATTGGTCATGTATATGATCGTTTAGTTTTGAACTTAGTACGATCTGTCGCTAAGAGCTATTTCTTAGCTGACTCTTTAAGGGCGCGTAGTCTATACATTAAGCCTGATCGATGCAAAGTTTTTTACGCGCTTTTAACTGCTTATTTGCTCAACGCAAAGTACTGGTTCACACAGGCCTGCAGAGGGTTTAAAGTTACGCCCTGTGATGGGCGCTGCAATGCCCGCAAATAACCCTTCAGGGCTAGACTTGAATGCTTGTGTTAGGAATAGAAACATCCTGCGATGAAACCGGAGTTGCTGTCTATGACAGTGAGCGAGGGCTGTTGGCTCATACTCTCTACTCTCAGGTAAAGCTGCACGCTGAATACGGCGGTGTAGTGCCCGAACTCGCCTCGCGGGATCATGTGCGCAAGATTCTGCCAATGTTAGAGAAAGTTTTGGCTGAGGCCAATGTTAACAAGGCTGATCTCGATGGCATTGCCTATACCGCAGGTCCGGGACTAATGGGTGCCTTAATGGTTGGAGGTTCTGTAGCCACGGCTATGGCTTACACTCTGAAAATACCTGTACTGGGTGTCCATCATATGGAAGGCCACCTGCTGGCCCCTATGCTTGAGGACAATCCCCCAGTATTTCCATTTGTCGCCTTACTGGTTTCCGGAGGGCACACTCAGCTGGTCTCCGTGACCGCTATTGGCGAGTACGAGTTACTTGGGGAATCGATTGATGATGCAGCAGGGGAGGCTTTCGATAAGACCGCCAAACTGCTCGATCTGGAATATCCCGGCGGACCGCGACTGGCGGCAATGGCAGAGCAGGGGGTTATAGAACGATTCACCTTCCCGCGGCCAATGACCGACCGACCCGGTCTGGATTTTAGTTTTTCCGGGTTAAAAACCTTTACCCGCAATTTGATCGAAAAAAACCGCGGTGACGATGTGCTGCCCGAACAGCAGACTATGGCGGATATCTGTGCCGGCTTTCAGGAGGCCGTGGTCGATACCCTGGTCATTAAATGCCGCAGAGCAATGCAGCAGACTTCAATGAAAACCTTGGTGATTGCCGGTGGTGTTTCGGCCAACTCAAGACTGCGCGAAAAACTCGAAACCGCTCTTGGAAAAGATGGTGCTCAAGTATTTTATGCCCGCCATGAGTTTTGCACCGATAATGGTGCGATGATCGCCTACGCCGGTTGCCAGCGTCTGTTGGCCGGTGAAAAAAATAAATTGGAAATCTCGGCAACGCCGCGGTGGCCACTGGACCAATTGATACAGCCACAGGAAAGAGCTTAATGGATATTGTTTATATAAGAGACCTGCGTATAGAGACTATTATTGGAATCTACGATTGGGAGCGCGAGGTAAAGCAGATTGTCAGTCTGGATCTGGAGATGGCCCACGATATTCGCAAGGCCGCTGAAACTGATGATATCCAGTATGCCCTGAATTATAAATCTATTGCCAAGCGACTGATAAAATTTATCGAAGAGAGTGAGTTTTTACTGGTTGAGCGCATGGCTGAGGAAGTCGCCAACATAGTGACCAATGAATTTTCAGTACCCTGGTTAAAACTGCGAGTCAGTAAGCCAGGAGCCCTTAGAGGCTCTCAGGATGTGGGTATTTTGATCGAGCGGGGAGAGCGTCCCTAATGGCGCTTATTTACCTGAGCCTGGGTAGCAATATAGAGCGCCACCACCATATCACTGCGGCACTGGATGCGCTGGCAGAAAGCTTTGGTGAGCTGCAACTGTCGTCGGTTTATGAAAGCGTCTCCGTGGGTTTTGAGGGTGACAGCTTCTTCAATCTGGTGGTTGGTATTCAGTCACCGCTGATGGTGGGAGAGGTGTCTAAAATCCTCAAGAGTATCGAAGATAAAAACGGTCGCGATCGCAGTGGGCCGCGATTCGGTTCGCGTAGTTTGGATATTGATATCTTAACCGTTGACGGTATTGCCGGTGAGATCGATGGCATTCAATTGCCGAGAGATGAGGTATTAAAAAATGCCTTTGTGCTGCTTCCTCTTGCCGAAATTGCGCCACAAATCAAACATCCTGTCACTGCGCAGAGTTATTCCCAGCACTGGCAGCAATTTGATAAAAATAAACAAAAACTCTGGCCCGTTGAATTTATCTGGCGCGGTGAGAATATTACAGGTGCGCTTTAACTGGCACTTAACTAGTAGTTTAATTAGTAGTTTAATTAGTAGTCTAGCTAGCCGTTTAAAATGCTAACCAGAGGATAGAGCTATGATCGAATATCAACTTTCTACTGGCATCACCTTCTTTATCTATCTGGCAATGATGCTAGCTATCGGCCTCTGGGCTTACCGCAAAACCGCTAACCTATCGGATTACTTACTCGGTGGCCGCAACCTCGGGCCCTTGCCCTCAGCGTTAAGTGCCGGCGCCTCAGATATGAGCGGTTGGTTGCTACTCGGATTGCCCGGCTTTGCCTATGCGGCAGGTCTCGAATCGGTGTGGATTGCCCTTGGTCTGCTAGTCGGCACCTGGCTTAACTGGTTGATTGTTGCCAAACGTCTGCGTATTTATAGCAAGAGCGCTGGCGACTCGCTGACCATTCCGGAATTTCTTGAAAACCGTTTTGAAGAAAAGACCCATATTTTACGGGTGATCTCTGCGGTATTTATATTGATATTTTTTCTCTTTTACACCAGCTCTGGACTAGTTGCCGGTGGCAAATTATTTGAAACCACCTTTGGCCTCGACTACCAGCTTGCAGTGATAGTAGGTGCGGCGGCGGTTGTCTCTTACACCCTTTTTGGTGGTTTTCTAGCGGTCAGCTGGACCGATGTGGTGCAGGGCCTGTTAATGGTTGCCGCACTGATGATAGTTCCCGTAGTGGCGCTCTCTGTGGATGGTGGCTGGTCGGCTGCAAGCGCCAGTATCAATGCTAAAAACCCCGAGTTATTAAATATTTGGACCAGCATTGATGGTCAGCCGCTGGGTGCCATCGCAATTATTTCGCTGCTCGGTTGGGGGCTGGGGTATTTTGGTCAGCCACATATTCTCGCGCGATTTAAAGCTATCCGAAGCGCAGAAGATATTCCCGTGGCGCGCATAACTGCGGTGAGCTGGACGGTATTGGCCCTGCTTGGCTCACTGGGTTGCGGTCTGGTCTCCATTGCCTTTTTTGAGACCCCTTTAGGCGATCCGGAAACCGCATTTATGCTGCTGATTAATGCACTGTTTCATCCAGTGATTGCCGGTGTCTTATTGGCGGCTATTTTGGCCGCAGTGATGAGCACCGCAGATTCCCAATTACTGGTCTCCTCATCGGCACTGGCTGATGACTTTTACAAAGCGCTGTTTCGACAACAGGCGAGTCAAAAAGAGCTGGTTAATGTGGGACGAGGGGCGGTGGTCTGCATTGCCGTTGCCGCCACATTTATTGCCTTAAATCCCGACAGTAAAGTTTTGGATATGGTCAGTTATGCTTGGGCTGGCTTTGGCGCGGCATTTGGTCCGACCCTGATTCTTGCGCTGTACTGGAAACGCATGAATTGGCAGGGCGCTCTGGCGGGGGTTATTGTCGGTGGCTCTACCGTAGTTATATGGAAACAGCTGAGCGGGGGTGTTTTTGATCTCTATGAAATTATTCCCGGGTTTGTTTTAGCCGGTCTGGGAGTTATTCTAGTCTCTCTGGTAACCACAAAACCCCCGGCCTCTATCGAGAAGCAATTTGATCAGGTGGCGGGGCTTTAGAGTTGATACAGTCGGCAATTTAAAGTGAAATCATGCAGGCATTAATCTACTGGCTATACTGATTTTGATGATGTTTTGGGCAATGAGGCCCATCACTATTTAATGGAGTAACTATGTTTGGTTTATCGTTTGGTTTATCGTTTAGCTTATCAATGAGAAAAATTCTCGCTTGCCTTGCCCCCTTTGCATGTCTTCTTGCGCTGCAAGCCTGCACTACATTTGACCCTTACACCGGTGAAGAAAAAACCACCAATACGGCTATTGGCGCGAGTATAGGCGCTGGTGTCGGCGCAGTTATTGCGTATATAGACAACAAGGACGAAGACAGTCGTCAGCGCAACAAACGTATTCTTGCGGCTGCCGGAGGTGGTGCTGCAATAGGTGGTGGAATTGGCTACTACATGGACGCCCAAGAAGCCAAGCTGCGCAAGCAGTTACGCGGTAGCGGTGTCAGCGTCGAGCGGGTTGGCGATAATATCAATCTGATTATGCCGGGCAATATTACCTTTGCCACCAATAGCGCGAATATCAATGCGAGCTTTTATTCTGTGCTTGATTCTGTGGCGCTAGTGATTGCTGAATACGATAAAACACTGGTTGTTGTCGCCGGACATACCGACAGTGATGGCAGCGCTAGCTTTAATCAAGACCTCTCTCAGCGCCGAGCCGCATCGGTTTCGGATTATTTGGTCTCGCAGAGTATATTGCCGGTGCGACTGGAAACTGTTGGATTTGGAGAGGCAGAGCCTATTGCTGGGAATAATACCGCTGAGGGCAAGCAGTTTAATCGACGTGCGGAAATCACCCTGTTACCAATTACTGAATAGTCTTTATCGGGGTCGTTATCGGCCCCCAATTAATTCGAGTTTACTAAGCAAGGATGCTACCAATGACTTTATTACTAAAGTACCCCAAATTATTTATTTCCTATAGCCAGACGGATGATTGCCATAAAGACTGGGTAGTCAATCTGGCCGAGCGTCTTCTCGAAGATGGCATAGAAGTTATTATGGATCGCTGGGATCTTAAATACGGGCATGAGATGTTCGTCTTTATGGAGCAGATGGTCACTGATCCAAGCGTGGACAAAGTGCTTATAGTTTGCGACAGCCTCTACAAAGAGAAGGCTGATGCACGTATAGGCGGGGTCGGTAATGAAGTTGAGCTGATGGTCAATTGCATTGCCAATGACACTACTCAGGAGAAGTTCTTTGCACTGGCCTGCGAAAAAAATGAAGTGGGCAGTGGCTGCATACCAAACTATCTGAAATCACGGTTTTATATTGATTTTTCCGACCCACAAGATTTTGAACTCAACTATGACCGTTTAGCGCACTTTGTCTATGGGCGCGAGTTCCATAAAAAGCCGCCTCGAGGTCAAATTCCTGAGCGCTTTAAGGACACTAATAGTAATCCCCAACCCCGAGCGCAAAGACTTTCCAATAAAAGACCGGTATCAGAGAGAGCTAATACATCCACTCAACAGACCCCGGTTTCTGATGTTCTCAACTTAATCTACGCCAATGCGAAAAATTTTAAAGCTCAGCGTGGCTGGCTTTCTGGTGCGGCTGAAATTGCCGACCCAGGCGCTGAGCCTGAAGCTGTAGTGACTGAGCCAGATAAGCGCTACAGCGATGTATCGCTAGTCTCCTCGTGCTTTGAGCAGAGTGAAATACTCCTTGAGCGAATACTCAATGGGCTCGCGCTGCTGGACAGCTCAAGTTATACGATAAAAGATTATCTCAAAGTGATCAGCGCAGCCTTTAATGCCAGCTCCTGTACCTTTATCGAGAATATGCAAGAGTTTCATACCAGCAAGAGAGGCGAGGTTTCTGACCGTCAAATAAACACGCTTCGAGAGGACTACAGCGAGCTATTCGGTCAAGATTTAGCGCTGCTATTTAATGCTCCGGGTACCATTTTGAAGAATAACTCGGCCTATATTCCGTTGATCTTTAACGCTTCAGCTAGCGAAGTCCAGCAAACAGGTCTACTCATCAATGGTATAGATAAAGCGCTTAAAATTGACGCGAGTTTTCAGATTGTTCTGTCATCTATCTATGAAAAAACCAATGGTTTTATCGACAGCCCAGCAGCCGATGAAATTCGCATTCATGTCTACGATAATTTCAAGGCCATCTACAACTTTGTCAGTGATGAGATGTACGAGCGGCGTTATGCTTTATTTAATCAGCAGCTCAGTGCAGTGGATGTTCATTACGAACCGATAATTCAATTTAGCTGCTCAGGCAAGAGCTTTAATATTATTGGCTTTGAGGCGCTGGCGCGGGTTGATGGGCGTGTTCCAGGCTGGTTGTTTAATGCCGCAGAGCTGTGGGGTATTCGGTTTCAGACGCAGTTGGATATCTATATTTTAAAAACTGCACTGACAAAATATCTAAAGCTGTTGGTAAAAAACAAACGCCGTTCGTTCAGTAAATTGATGATGCTTTCAGTCAACCTCTACTCCAGTACCATCCTGCGCGCTGGGTATAGAGAAGAGCTTTACAAAATACTCGAAGATCTCAAATTTCCCGGTCACAAGCTGGTACTGGAGTTATCGGAAAAAGGGGTGATCAGAGCTGGTGATAATGAAGATGAAACTCTCGAGGCATTTATTAAGGCCAAGGAAGAGCTTAAAGAAAAGCGTGTGAAAATAGCCATTGATGACTTTGGTGCTGGCTACAGTTCACTGCTTAGAGTGCAAAAAATTATGCCCGACTTTGTCAAAGTTGATCGTGAGGTCTTGCTCTATCAGCCCAATTTTGCCGCAGAGATGATAGCCCAGTTGGTCAGTAGCAAGGATGCCTCACACAACCGCCTGTTTCGAGTTATTGTTGAGGGGCTTGATGCAGAAGTGGAAGAGAAGATTTCTCTATCATCGCTGGTCAATGATCTGGAGGTGGATTTTATTCAGGGTCATGCGCTGGCAATGGCCAGCGATGAAGTGCCCGATCGACTGGATAAAGCCAAGCACCGTGAGATTATGCAGAAGTTGGGCTGGTAGATTGGCTAGTGCTTGTAACTAACGGCTATTGATTAAGTTTATTGGCTAAGACTAAAGGCTATTCGAACTACCGCCATCCACCGCAATGGTTTGACCGGTCATATAGCTGGCATTCACCGCGAGGAAAAACACCGTCTCGGCTATATCCCCTTCGCAGCCCAAACGTCCCATAGGCACTTTACTCAGCACCGAGTTCTGCTTATTGGTATCGTCCAACTCATGTTCCGGCCACAGAATAGCGCCCGGGGCAACGCTGTTAACTCGTACTGCCGGTGCTAATTCAAGAGCCATGGATTTGGTCATGGCGATATTGCCAGCCTTGGCGATCGAGTAGATAGGGTGGTTTTTCAAGGTCTGTCGCGCGTGCATATCCGAGATATTAACAACACTGCCCTGAGTTTTGGTCAGCTGGGGCGCTAGACCCTGAGTCAGGAAGAATGGTCCTTTGAGATTACTGTTAATCAGGTCATTCCACTGCTGATCATCGCAGTTCTCTAGAGGTGTCGGGTAAAAGCTCGAGGCATTATTGATCAATACATCGAGACGACCCACAGAATCCACTAGATCGGTAATTTTTTGCAGGCCGCTCATATCATTGAGATCAGCCTGAACCAGCAGGCAGCTATTGTCGCGCTGCTGATTTAATTTTTCGCAGAGTTTGTCAGCATCACTGGCCGAGCGATTGAAGTGAATAATCACCTGATAGCCCGCAGCGTGAAAAAGCTTGGCTGTGGCTGCGCCAATACGTCGGGCGGCACCGGTTATCAGCACCACTGGGGTTGAACTTTTGTCGTTATGGGGCATTTTTAACTCGCGCTGTAGGTTTGTTTTAACTCTGCAATGCATGCAATACGGCGCAGATTCAATTGGCGACCAATCTCGGCGCCCTCTATTCCAGATTTCACCAGATCGGCAATACTCACATCCATCACAAGGCTCAGTGCCGCGCGCAAATAGTCCGCCGGCGGGTAATCGCGCTGTTCAAATCCGGTGCGACCGCGGGCATCGGCCATACAGCAGAGAATAAAGTCTTCGAGCTTGGCGGCGGATTTAAGTGCGCCAATGCCTTTGAGTAGATTGACAATTATTTCCGGTTCCAACTGCATAGCTTTATGGCACAGCAGATGGTATTCGGTCACTGCCAGAGCCAGTTGGCGTATATTGTTTGGGGCTTTTAAGCGATCGCAGAGACTGTCTACCAGAGCTACACCACGAGCTTCATGGCCGGAGTGGCTGGGTAAAATATGTTCCGGGGTAATACCTTTGCCAAGGTCGTGGACCAGCACGGAAAAACGAACCGCACTGCTATCGGACAATTTCACCGATTGCTGCAGTGCCATCAAGATATGAATGCCAGTATCGATCTCTGGATGATAATCCGCCCGTTGAGCCACCCCAAACAGGCAGTCAACTTCCGGAAACAGCGCCTTGAGAGCACCGCACTGTCGCAGTGTCTCAATATAAATATCCGGCGAGCGCTCGCAGAGTGCCCGTTCGGTCTCTTTCCAGACCCGCTCGGCGACCAGATAATCCAGCTCGCCGCTCGCGGTGATCGAGCTCATCAGAGCCAGTGTTTCCGGAGCAATGGTAAAGCCGAGATGATGGTAGCGAGCGGCAAAGCGTGCCACGCGCAAAACTCTTAAGGGATCTTCCGTAAAGGCATCGGAAACATGGCGCAGCAGCTTATCGTTGAGATCGCGCTGACCACCATAGGGGTCGATAAGCGAACCATCCGGATCTTCCGCCATGGCATTAATGGTCAGATCGCGGCGAACCAGATCCTCTTCCAGACTGACATCTTCAGCAGCGTGAAAGGTAAATCCCTGATAGCCATGGCCGGATTTTCGCTCGGTGCGAGCCAGCGCATATTCCTCGCCAGTGTCGGGTTTGATAAACACCGGAAAGTCGCTGCCCACTGGAACAAAACCGAGATCGATCATTTTCTGCGGGGTTGCGCCAACTACAACCCAGTCATTTTCATCACTGGGATAGTTAAGTAGTTTGTCGCGAACGGCGCCGCCGACTCGGTAGATTTTCATCCGGAGTTCCAATGCTGATGCTTTTAAAGCAGTTATATTTTTTAAGCATTGTAAGGTGCGCCGCAGTTCACCTCAATCAATAACCGGAGCCTGGGAGGTTATTGACCCGCTTCAGGGTTTGAAATCAGCTGCTGGAGAGCGTGTTTATCAATCAGCTCAATCTCTTTCTTGTTGACCTTAAGGTATTTCTTTCTTTGGAAGTGGCTAAACGCGCGGCTCACTGTCTCCACCGTCATACCTAGGTAGTTGCTGATCTCACCGCGAGACATCGGCAGTCGAAAACGTGTTGAAGAGAGCTTTTGTTGTGCCAGTCGAGCAGAGATACTCAATAATAAACTGGCGAGACGCTGATGGGCAGAGTTGCCCGCCAATAGGGCAATCAGTTTTTGATCGCTGTTGATCTCTTTACTCAACAGTTTGATAACGTGCTTCTGAATAGAGGGAATAGTTGTGCTCAGCAGCTCTAACTGTCCGTAAGGTATTTCGCAGATAGAGGTGGTTTCCATAGCAACAGCGGCATTTTGATGATAATTTTCGGCGAGACCATCCCAGCCAAATATCTCTCCGGGCAGATAGAAGCCGGTTACCTGCTCGCGGCCTTCATTGTCAATGCAGTACGACTTGACCGAGCCGCTGCGCACGGCGTAGACCGAGGTGAACTTGTCGCCGCAATAAAATATTGAGGTTCTC
>Ga0209094_1001723_pt1 | contig 11941 bp, 10 predicted proteins | sample COGITO_mtgs_1004_2_FD_184790 | JGI IMG/M metagenome (GOLD analysis project Ga0209094, IMG submission 184790) | Pelagic marine microbial communities from North Sea - COGITO_mtgs_100430 (SPAdes) (version 2) | ecosystem: Environmental > Aquatic > Marine > Epipelagic ...
TCCCATTTATTTTTGTCTTTTGCCCAAAAGATATCAATCCTAGATGAGTTTTTTTTTAAGAATGGTATTTCACTTTGAGATATATTTCTGATCCCAAATGAAATTATGGAAACATTTTTATGATCAAGACATCTCTTAATAGCTGAAGCATGTGAAAATTTTTCACCATTATAACTCTCTCTTAAATCTGCATGCGCATCAAAATGTAGTAAACATATATCTTTGTATTTTTTTACAAATGGAGCAATACATCCAGGTGTTATTGAGTGCTCTCCACCAAAAGTGATGGGAAATAATTTTTTATCTAATATTTCTTGATTTATATCAGACATCTTTTTAAGAGCTTTTTTAATGTCTTTATCAATTTTAAATGGTTTTAAAGTTTTAATCCCAATTTTTTTATAGGGTTCACAATGTAACTCTTCATCATATAGCTCAACTTGATGAGATGCTTTGATGATTTCTTTAGGGCCATTACGAGTGCCACCACCATAACTTACAGTTTTTTCTAGACCAAATGGAACAACTACTACTTTCTCTTTAAAATTAACATCATTGTCAATTCCTAGAAAACCATTTTTATTAGAAAGATATTTCAATTTTATTTAAATATTTTTGAGAAGTTTTTTCTCGTTCTATTTTTCCAGTCACCTTTATGATAAGCATCGCTTGCAATCAAAGGAAGGACACTAGTTGCTTCTGCAAAAACCATTTGTTCTTTAGCAATATCTACTTTACCCCATGAGCTTGCCTCTTTTAATGTAGAGCTGCTGCAAGCACCATCTCTAGAATCTGCTACTGTAATTTGAACTGCATACTTATGCATCTCAACCTCTTTTCCTAAAAGTTCAGCACAGATAACAGTATCTTGAACAAAGTTTTTAGGTACTCCTCCACCAATCATAAATAAGCCAGATCCTTTTGATTGAATCTTTATTTCAGTTAATTCACGAAGCTCTCTAATAGAATCTATCGTAATATGGTTTTTAGGATTATTTTCTTGATGAGTGACCAATCCAAAACCAGCACTTGAGTCTGTAAATGCAGGACAAAAAATGGGAACATTATTGTCATATGCAGTTTCAATTAAAGAATCTTTTTTTTTAGAATTTTTCTTTAAATATTTTCCCATTTCATAAATAAATTCTCTTGATGTGTAACTTCTAGGATCAAGTGTATCTGCTATTTCACATATTTTTCGATCACATTCCTGTAATTCATCTTCATCAATATATGTATCGTAAATTCTATCTATATAATTTTTTCTTAATTCAGTGTCATCTTGAAATTGTGAGCCTTGATAATGTTTAAAGCCTAAAGCTTCAAAAAAATCCATATCAACTATTGAAGCTCCTGTTGCAATAATTGCATCAACCATATTGTATTTAACTAAATCTTTATAAATATTCATACATCCCGCAGCAGAAGTTGAGCCAGCAAGTGTTAAAAAAATTGTACAATCCTTATCTTGAATCATTTCATTAAAAATGTTGGCTGCATTTGCTGTTTCTCTTGAAACAAAAGACATTTTTTCCATTGAGGAAATTATCTTTCTTGCATCAAACGATGTAATATCTATGTGTTCAACTGGATTTTGTAAGAAGCTTTTTTTGCTATTATGAGTTAAATTTTTGTTTTCTGACATTAGGCAACTAGTATAGCCTTATTGCTGTCTTTACCATACATGGTCATTATTGGCTCATCTTCTACTTCATAAATCTCATTAGAATAAAAACCATTAAATTGAGTTCTAAAAGTTAGACCGTAGGCTCCAAGCTGACCTAGTTCAATATAATCATTTTCTTTAATATTATTTGGAAGTAAAAATGGCCCTTTCATGTAATCCATGCTATCGCAGGTGGGGCCATAAAAATCAAAAGCAGTTAATTTTTTTGATATTATCTTGCTAGATTTAATTAAACGAGATGGGTAAACCATATTTGGTGTGCCAGCATCAAAAAGAGTTCCGTATGTTCCATCATTTATATAAAGCTTTTGTTTTTTTCTAAGATTTACTCTTACAATTGTAGAACCACTTTCTGCAACTATTGCTCTTCCAGGCTCACATAATAATTCTGGAAGTTTTTCTAGCTCTAAATTAGTTAAACTTTTTTTTATTTCTTCAAAATAATTTTCTAAAGGTTGAGGTACTAAATCAGGATAGATTGCAGGAAATCCACCACCAATATTAATGTAATCAGGAATAATTTTTGTTTTTTTTATTATGTTTCCAATCTCTCCAATTCCTTTTGCATAAGAAATTGGGTGCATACATTGAGAGCCAACGTGAAAACTTAAGCCAATTTTTTTTGCATATTGTTTTGTTAGTCTTAATAAACCAGTAGCTTCAGAGGTTAAAACACCAAATTTTTTAGATAGATCTATTTGAGCATGTTCATTTGAAACAGCAACTCTTACAAATAGTTCAAGATCTTTTGCTTGATTGGTTGCTTCAATAATTTTTATTAATTCATCTTTAGTATCTAAAGAAAAAGCTTTAATATTATAGTTAAAGTAAGCTTCCTTAATACTTTCTCTACTCTTAACAGTATGCATGTATGAGCATTTTGCATCAGGGGAGATAGCTCTTATGTCTTTAATTTCTTGAACAGAGGCTACATCAAAGTTTTCAATTCCACTTTCTACTATTGTTTTTAAAACCTCAGGATGTGAGTTAGTTTTAACAGCATATAGAACTTTACCAGGAAATTTATTTCTAAAATAAGTAGAAGCAGACTGTATAGATTTTTTTCTAATACAATAAATAGGCTTTTCCGGTTTTAGTTGATTTATAAGCTCATCAACTGTTTTAAATTTTTGCATTTCATATGTCCCCAAAAAAAATTTAATAAAAAAAAGTTCTTAAATACTTAAAAACTTTCATATAAATCATGCAATTAAGGTAATAGTTAATTAATGTAAAGCAAATAATGGGTGTTGAAATTATGAGATAAGGCACCATATTAATAATATGGTTGAAGCAGCTAATTTAAAAAAATTAAGTGATTTTGATAATAAATCCTTATTAATCGTTGATGATGACAACCCCTTTAGAGACAGGCTTGCAAGAGCCATGGAAAAAAAGGGATTTGAGGTTTTTCAAGCTGAGGGTGTACAAAAAGGAATACTGTCTGTTAAAGAAAAAAAACCAGCTTTTGCAGTTGTCGACCTAAGACTAGCTGATGGAAATGGGCTTGAAGTAGTAAAGCAAATTCAAATTTCTAATCCAAGTAGTAGAATTATAATGTTAACAGGATATGGAAATATTCCAACGGCTGTTGCTGCGATTAAAGAAGGTGCAATTGATTACCTAGCAAAGCCAGCAGACGCAGATGATGTTGAAAAAGCATTACTAGCTGATCCAGAGAAAAAAGCTGAACCACCAGAAAACCCTATGTCAGCTGATAGAGTTAAGTGGGAACATATTCATAGAGTTTTTGAATTATGCAATAGAAATGTATCTGAAACTGCTAGAAGACTCAAAATGCATAGAAGAACGTTACAAAGAATTTTATCTAAAAGATCCCCTAGATAAATTTTCTAAATTTGATAATTTTTTTAGCCAATATAGCCAATAAGCAAATTTTAAATAATTCAGCTAATAAAAATGGTGTCACTCCTAATTGAAGAATTGGTTTATCCCATCCAATTAAAGTTCCCAACCAAATAGCTCCAAATACATAGATTACAGAAACAGAAAATATTAATTTTCCAAAAATTATAAAAATATTTTTATTAAGATTTAAATAGCCTGCAAAAAAAGAAGCAAATAAAAATCCAATTAAATATCCCATTGTTGGACCAGTAAAATAAACTATTCCAATACCTTTTTCTGGTGAGTTAGAAAATACAGGCATACCTAGAATACCCTCCAGAAGATAAACAGCTACAGATGCCAGGCCAATTTTATACCCGAAAGCAATTCCTAAAAAAAGAACTACAAAAGTTTGCATTGTCATAGGCACAGGATAAAATGGTATTTTTAATTTAGCTGAAATAGTTAAAGCCATTGTTCCTATAAAAATTAGAATAAATGTTTTTAATGCTTTTTGAATTGTATTTGTTTTTAATAGATCCATATTCATAAATTACTATTTATTAATGTGATAATCTAGTTTTTTATTAATCTTAAAAAAACATCCTCTAAATCACCGTCGTCAGTTGAAATATCTATAATTTTGACGTTATTTTTCTTAATTAAATTAATCAATTCTTCCATATTAATTTTACTTTTTTCATAAGAAACACAAACTTCATTATCTAAGTGTGAAACTATTTTTAAAGATTCTAGATCATCATTGTTAATATTTATCTTTATATCAGTTTTAAAGGTTACTTTTTTGGTTTGAATTCTATCTAATAAATTCTTAGTGCTGTCTAGAGCAACAATATTTCCTTTATTTAATATAGCTATTCTTTCACACATTTCCTCAGCCTCCTCGAGGTAATGAGTTGTTAAAATGATTGTTACACCAAGTTCATTTAATAATTTTACATTTTTCCATAAATTTTGTCTTAACTCCACATCAACACCAGCCGTAGGTTCATCTAGAATAACTATTGGTGGCTGATGAACTAAAGCTTTAGCCATTAATAATCTTCTTTTCATTCCACCAGATAAACTTCTAGCATAGCTGTTAGCTTGTTTTTCTAAGGACACCAATTTTAGAATTGTATCTGTAATTCTGTCTTTTTCTTTAATTCCATAAAGGCCAGCCTGTAATTCTAATAATTTTCTTGGGCTAAAAAATGGATCAAGATTTACTTCTTGAGGAACTATTCCAAGTGAAGCTCTAACTTGTCTTGGGTTTTTATCTAAGTCAAAACCCCAGACACTTACTTGTCCTGCTGTTTTAACCACTGTTCCAGCTAAAATATTTATAAACGTTGTTTTGCCGGCACCATTAGGACCAAGAAGGCCAAAAATTTCTCCCTCTTTCACGTCTAAGTTTAAATCATTTAATGCAAGGTTGTCCCCATCTTGTTTGTTTGAATAAATTTTTTTTAAATTTTTAACAGAAAGTATATTTTTTTGCTCCATGCGTGGTAATACATTTATAGTATTTAAAATATTTAAGATAATATTATTTAATGGATAAAATAAAAAAAACAGATCATTTTTATTTAATAGATGGTTCAGGTTACATTTTTAGAGCTTATTATGCATTACCACCCCTAACTAGAAAAAGTGACGGTCTTCCAGTAGGTGCAGTTAGTGGATTTTGCAGTATGCTATTTAAACTATTAGAGGATTCAAAATCAAATGAAAATCTTCAAAAACCAACACACTTTGCTGTAATATTTGATGCTGCTAGAAAAACTTTTAGAAATGAAATTTATTCAGACTATAAAGCTAATAGATCAGAAGCCCCAGATGATTTAGCACCACAGTTTGAATACATAAGAAAGTCTGTAGTTGCTTTTAATTTACCATCTGTAGATCTTCCAAATTATGAAGCAGATGATTTAATAGCCACTTATGTAGAACAAATTTTAGCAAAGGGTGCAAAGGTGACAATAGTCTCTTCAGATAAAGACTTAATGCAATTGTATAGAAAAGACGTTCGTATATTCGATCCTATGAAAAATAAATTTATAACACCTGAAGATATAGTAACTAAATTTGGAGTGGGCCCAGAAAAAGTTATTGATGTTCAATCCTTAGCTGGAGACAGTAGCGATAATGTTCCGGGAGTACCTGGGATAGGTGTAAAAACTGCAGCAGAACTGATTAATAAGTATGGAACCCTAGAAAAATTATTAGATAACGCTCAAGAAATAAAACAAAATAAACGAAGAGAAACACTTATAGAGAACAAAGATAAAGCGATAATTAGCAAAAAATTAGTGACACTAATGAAGGATGCTCCTGTTGAAAGAAAGTTAGAGGAATTTCATCTAAAGAAGATTGATAAAGATAAACTATATAAATTTTTAAGAGAAATGGAGTTTAATAGACTTCTTAGTTCTGTCATTTCTGCATACGGAGAACCACTGTTAGAAGAGACAGCAAAAGAGACAAAGCCTGAAAAAAAACATCAAAATATAAGTAAAAAAAATTATCATCTAATTAAAAATGAAAAAGAAATAGATGAGTGGATTAACGAAGCAGAAGAAGCTGGAGAGTTAGCAATTGATACAGAAACTAGTTCTTTAGACGCACATCAGACTGATTTGGTGGGAATTTCATTAAGCACTAAAATTGGCAAGGCTTGTTATATTCCAATTGGTCATAAGTTTAAAGGATGTTTAAAAAAAGAAACTGTAATTAAAAAACTCAAACCACTTTTAGAAGACAAGAGTGTAAAAAAAATTGGTCAAAATATTAAGTTTGATTTTATTGTCTTGTATAAACAGGGAATAAATATGAATTCAATGGAGGATACAATGCTGATGTCTTATGTATTAGATGCTGGAAAAAATAGACATAATATGGATACCTTGTCTGAGATTCATCTACAGCATAAAACAATTTCATTTAAAGAAATTGTTGGTACAGGTAAAAAAGAAATAAACTTTAGTGATGTAGAGCTAGATAAGGCAATGGAGTATGCTGCTGAAGATGCTGATATTACTTACAGATTATACAAAATATTTAGTAAAAATTTAAAATTAGAGAAATTAACTAATATTTATGAAATCTTTGAAAAACCTTTAATTAAGATACTAGCATTTATGGAAATTGAAGGAATTAAAATTGATAATAAATTTTTAAAGGTTTTGTCTGAAAAATTTGAAAAAAAAATAAGTAAACTAGAAAAAGAAGTTTTTAAAATTTCAAAAAAAGAATTTAATATTGCATCACCAAAACAATTAGGTGAAATTATTTATAATGATTTAAAAATTGCTGTACTTAAAAAAACTAGAAAAGGTAGTTTTGCCACAAATGCAAGTGTGTTAGAAGACTTAGCATTTAAAGGACATGAATTTCCAAAATTAATTCTAGATTGGAGACAAGTGTCCAAGCTTAAAAACACTTACTCAGATGCTTTACCTGAACACATTAATCCAAATACTAAACGAGTTCACACATCATTTTTACTGGCAGCAACAACAACAGGAAGATTAGCATCCAGTGATCCAAACCTACAAAATATTCCTATTAAATCAGAGGATGGTAAAGATATAAGAAAAGCTTTTATAGCAGAAAAGGGCTTCACATTAATATCTGCAGATTATAATCAGATTGAAATGAGAATTTTAGCTGATTTGGCAGAGGTTAAAGAGCTGAAAAAAGCGTTTAGTAACAATGAAGATATTCACTCTCTTACAGCAAGCCAGGTATTTAATGTTGATATTAAAAAAGTAGACCAAGACATGAGAAGGAAGGCTAAGGCTATTAATTTTGGAATAATTTATGGTATTTCACAATATGGACTTGCAAAACAAATCAACGTTTCAAATCATGAAGCAGATGAATTTTTAAATGCCTATTTCTTAAAATTTCCCGAAATAAAAATTTATATGGATAATACAATTAAGTTTTGCAGAAAAAGTGGATATGTAACCAATATTTTTGGTCGAAGATCTCACTTTAATGGAATTAATGATAAAAATTTCAATGTGAGAAATTTTCAAGAAAGAGCAGCTATTAATGCTCCTATTCAAGGATCAGCATCAGAAATCATGCGACTTGCAATGATTAGACTTAATAAAAAATTTGAAAGCATTAAAAATAATAAATCAAAAATATTATTACAAATTCATGATGAGTTAATTTTTGAGGTTCCAGTAAAAGAAGTCAAAAATATAACTGAAATAATCAAGGATGAAATGACGAGTGTTACAGAAAGTGATTTACACACTTTTTCAACACCATTGACGGTAGACGTGAATACAGGGGACAATTGGGGAATACTTCATTAATTTATCTCCATTGCCTAAATTAGAACAATTTAGTATTTTTAAAGTAGAATATGCAAACTCAAACAATAGCTCTTATTGATGACGATAGAAATATACTCACAAGTATAAGTATAGCTCTTGAAAAAGAAGGCTTTAAAGTTCAAACTTACATCGATGGAGAAAGTGCTCTAATTGGGTTAACTAGAAATCCACCAGACCTTGCTGTTATAGATATAAAGATGCCAAAAATGGATGGTGAAGAGCTTTTAAAAAAGTTAAGAAAAAAAACTTCCTTGCCTGTAATTTTTTTAACTTCAAAAGATGATGAAATAGATGAATTATTAGGCTTAAAATTGGGTGCAGATGATTTTATAAAAAAGTCAGGAGGTTTTTCCATTAAAGTTTTAATAGAAAGAATAAGGGTTCAACTTAGAAAAAAAGATATTAACAATAATCTTGAAGACACAAAAAATATTATTTCGCATGGGAAGCTAAAACTTGACCCTTCACAACTTGAATGTGAATGGGATAACAAGCAACTACCAGATAAACTAACTACTACAGAATTTTTAATAGTTAAAGAATTAGCAAAGAGACCGGGAATAATAAAAGAAAGAGCTCAGCTTATGGACATTGCCTATCGAGAAGATACTGATATTGAAGATAGAACTATTGATAGTCATGTTAAAAGAATTAGAAAAAAATTTAAAAAAGTTGATCCTGATTTTACAGCTATAGAAACAAGATATGGCAGTGGATACAGATGGAACGTTAGTTAATGTTCAGTAATTTTCTAAAAAGTTTATCTATATTAAAAAAATTTTTATTCATTAATTTGGTTATTTTTTTAATTATAGGAATTTTAACAGCACTTTACATTAGCAATGCAAAACCTAATTTAATAAAAAATAAAACCTCCAAACATATTCAAATAATTAACAATACAATTGAGCATATTTTAAGGTTAAATATAAAATTTGAGGAAGAAGATATTAGAAAATTTTTATTTTCAACAAGATTTTTATTTCAAAACTTAGATAGAGTTATCTTATTTGATAATCAATTTAATTTAGTAGGTGATACTGATACGCTAGATTTAGACCCAAGATCCTTTTCTAGTAGACTAGATATAGTTGAGCTAGAAATATTAGACGAAGAAAAAAGCAAAAAAATTGTTGAAACAAAAAACATAAATAAAGAAAAAACCGTTTCATTCAAAGATGTTCTTACTAATTATTCGTGGTCAAAAGATTATGGAAAGCCCTTTACTTTTATACAGGAAGGCTATGATCAATTTTTACTAACAACAGTTAAAAACATTACACTAAATGGAGTTAATATTGGATACCTAGCAATTTCAGAAAATGCTAATGATGTAAAATCTGCTATTGATGAAAGAAAAACATTTATTCTAAGAACAGCAATATTTATAATTATAGTAATATTTATATTCTCTTTTGTTTTAAATAGATATTTTCTAAAACCTATAAAGAACTTAGTAGCATATACAAAAATTATAAAAGAAAAGAGCAAAAAAAAAACAAATATTAATGAACTTAAAAGTAGAAATGACGAGCTAGGAACTTTGTCAAATTCTTTAGATGATATGACAAGTGAACTTCAAAAAAGAATTTCACATGCAGAAAATTTTTCAACTGATCTTGTTCATGAGATAAGAAACCCCTTAACATCATTAAAAAGTGCTTCAGAAATATTGAATGAGACTGATGATCAATCTCAAAGAAGTAAATTAATTAGTATTCTAAATCATGATGTCCAAAGAATTGAAAGATTGATCACTGATTATTCTCAAATACTAAAAGATGAGGTTGCATTAAGTAAAGAAAAAATGAAAAAAATTAATCTCAAATTAATTGCAAGATCTGTAGTAGATGATTTTAATAATATTTATGAAGCAAAAAGAGGAATTAAAATAATGTTAAATGATCAAGATGATCAAGAAGAATATTTTATTAATGGAATAGAAAATAGAATTGAACAAATTATTGCAAATTTATTAGATAATTCAATTTCATTTAGTGATGATAACAAAAAAATCTTAGTTGAAATTTACAAAGGAGATAAAGATAAAATTATTTTTAAAGTTATTGATGAAGGTAAAGGATTTAAGGAAACAGATACAAAAAAAATATTTAATAGATTCTATAGTAATAGACCGGACACCTTTGGTGAGCACTCTGGTTTAGGCTTAAATATAGTAAAAAACCTTGTTGAACTCCATGGTGCTACCATTAATGCCTCAAACAATGTAACGCAAGAAGGTGCAAATGTTGAGATTGTCTTCCCTAAAGTTTAATCATAAGTTGATTAATTAAATTTTTATTATATAAAACTGAGCAATGGATGATTTTAAAGTCAAAGATATATCGTTAGCAGACTTTGGAAGAAAAGAAATTTCAATAGCTGAAAGTGAAATGCCTGGTCTAATGGCATTAAGAGAAGAATACTCAGGAAAAGCACCCTTAAAAGGAGCAAGAATATTGGGATGTCTTCATATGACAATTCAAACAGCAGTTTTAATTGAAACTTTAGTAGAGCTTGGAGCAGAAGTTAGATGGTCTTCTTGTAATATTTTTTCAACACAAGATCATGCTGCTGCAGCAATAGCTAAAGCAGGAATACCAGTTTTTGCTTGGAAAGGTGAAACTGAAGAGGAAGCTGTATGGTGCATCAGACAAACAATAGAAGGTAAAAAAGACTGGAAAGCAAATATGCTATTAGATGATGGTGGTGATTTAACTGCAATGATGCACAGCGATTACAAAGATTTGTTAAAGGAAGTAAAAGGTGTTTCAGAAGAAACAACGACTGGAATTAAAGCATTAAACAAAATGGAAAAAGATGGAACATTAATGATTCCAGCAATTAATGTTAATGATTCAGTTACAAAATCCAAATTTGATAACCTATATGGTTGTAGAGAAAGTTTAGTAGATGGAATTAGAAGAGCCACAGATGTAATGATGTCTGGTAAAGTTGCAATTGTAGCAGGCTTTGGGGATGTTGGAAAAGGTAGTGCTGCATCTTTAAGACAAAGTGGTGCTCGAGTGATGGTTACAGAAGCGGATCCAATTTGTGCACTCCAAGCAGCAATGGAAGGTTATGAAGTAGTTTTAATGGATGAAGCTATAAGTAAGGCAGATATTGTTGTTACTGCTACAGGTAATATAGACATTGTTACTGCAGATCATATGAGAAATATGAAAGATAGAGCAATCCTTTGTAATATTGGACACTTCGATAATGAGATTCAAGTAGAAGCCTTAAAAAATTATAAATGGACAGAAGTAAAACCAGAAGTTGATGAAATAGAATTAGTTGATGGAAAGAGAATTATTCTTTTAGCTAAAGGTAGATTAGTAAATTTAGGGTGCGCAACTGGACATCCAAGTTTTGTAATGAGCGCATCATTTACAAACCAAGTAATGGCACAAATTGAACTTTGGCATAATCATAAAAATTATGAAAATAAAGTTTATGTATTACCAAAATCATTAGATGAGAAAGTGGCAATGCTTCACTTAAAAAAAGTAGGTGCCAAACTTACGAAACTATCAAAAGACCAAGCTGACTATATAAGTGTTGAAACAGAAGGTCCATTCAAACCAGATGCTTATCGCTACTAATAGCGAAAAAATAGATATCTCCCTAGAAGATAAAACATCTGAGCTAGCTAAAAGTTTTTCAAGAACACTACAAAAAGGAGATGTAGCTTATTTTCATGGAGAAATAGGTGTTGGCAAAACCACATTTATAAGACACCTCATTAATAATCTTCAACAATTAAATAAAATCAATTTAACCGAAGTTACTAGTCCTACCTTTAATTTGGTAAATGAATATGATGTTGGAAATTTTATAATACAGCATTATGATTTGTACAGGTTGAATGACTATAGTGAGATAAAAAACATTGGTTTATTTGAAAATAGAGAAGAAGTTGTGACATTAATTGAGTGGCCTGAGAAAATAAAAGAAACTATTGATTCCAAAATTGATTTACATTTTGAATACAATGATGATTTAAATAAAAGATATTTAACAATTAAGGGAGTTAAAAATAAATAATAGATGT
>Ga0209094_1001733_pt1 | contig 11904 bp, 8 predicted proteins | sample COGITO_mtgs_1004_2_FD_184790 | JGI IMG/M metagenome (GOLD analysis project Ga0209094, IMG submission 184790) | Pelagic marine microbial communities from North Sea - COGITO_mtgs_100430 (SPAdes) (version 2) | ecosystem: Environmental > Aquatic > Marine > Epipelagic ...
TCTTACCAATTCACAATTATCAACGAAACCGGATCTTAACCTTCGTCGCTCCCGACGTAGTCGATCCGGAAGGCACCGGCGCAAGCTGGAACGCCAAACAAGCAAAAATATCCGCCGCCACAGGTGGAGTCGCCGGAAAAGGCCTGTTCAAAGGAACTCAGGCACAACTCGGCTACCTCCCTCAAGCGGTGGCTCACAACGACTTTATTTTCTCCGTTATTGCGGAGGAAACAGGCTTTCTTGGAAGCGCGTTCGTCGTCGGACTCTTTTGTCTGATGGTCGCCAACGGCATACGTATTGCCGGACTCGCAAGAGATCGATTTGGAATGCAACTGGCCATCGGCGTCAGTGTGCTGTTCCTCGTCCACTTCTTCATCAACATTGGCATGACTATCGGCATTACTCCGATTACAGGACTCCCGCTTCCGTTTTTAAGTTACGGAGGTTCCTTTGTTCTGAGCTGTTTTATTCTGCAAGGATTAGTGCAAAGTGTATATCGTTACAGAAAGGATCATACATGATCCCGACAACGATCCACACACCCACATCAACCTGCAGCAGCTACCAGAGCACGGGATCCCCAATTAAACCAGGGACACCCAAAACCAATGCCAGATTCAACTACTGAAAATTCCGATTCACAATACACTGAAGAACTCACTTCTGCTCCAAAAGATAAGAAGACAGAGCGAATTGATCACAAAGAACTCAAAGACGACGCCGCAAAACGAGCAAAGAAACAGCCCTTGGTGACTCGCATCATCAAAGCGATTAAGAATGAAAAAAAGTCTTACTCCGAGCTGATCATTAACTCCGAGCCGCTCGAAAAACGCGTCGCCCTGCTTAAGGACGGCGTGCTTGAGAAATTTGAAGTCGAACGCACTGGGGAAGCCCGCGAAGTGGGCGCCATCTTCAAAGGTCGTATCCAAAATCTCGAAGCGGGCCTCAAAGCTGCGTTCGTCGACATCGGCGAGCCAAAAAATGCCTTCCTGCACTACTGGGACATCCTTCCAGCTGCCAACGACAGCGGCATCGAGATCGTGCGCGACAACAAAACCGCCAAGCAGCGCAAACGCGAGAGCGAGAATCGTGCGCGACAACAAAACCGCCAAGCAGCGCAAACGCGAGAGCGAGAAGGTTTCGGTTAAAGATATTCCGAAGCTCTACCCCATCGGCAGCGAGATTATCGTGCAAATCACCAAGGGCCAAATCGGCACCAAGGGGCCACGCACCACTACAAATATCGCCCTGCCTGGCCGTTTCTTAGTACTCATGCCACACGCCGGCACACTCGGCATCTCTCGTAAGATCGACGACCGTAAAGAGCGCAGTCGCCTCAAGGGCATCCTCCGCGACCTCACCCTACCCGAAGGGATGGGCCTAATCATCCGCACTGCGGGCGAAGGCAAAAAAGCACGCTTCTTTATCCGTGACTTACACATCCTGCTCAAACGCTGGGAAGTCATCAACCAACGCATGGACGCGACCAACAAACCAGGCTGCCTTTACGTCGAGCCAGATATCGTCGGCCGTACTGTACGCGACTTCCTCACCGAAGATATCGACCGTGTCATGGTTGATAAGAAGCAGGATTATGAGGATATTATTGCCGAAGTGACGACTATTTCGCCTCGTTCGAAGTCCAAAATCCATATTTTCGAGGAAGACATCCCCGTCTTCGAACGCTTTAATATTGAGCGTCAAATTGAACAGACCTACATGCGCTGTGTGCCACTCCCAGGTGGTGGCGAGATTGTGATTGAAGAAACTGAAGCGTTGATCTCGGTCGACGTGAACACAGGATCACACAAGAACAAGACCAAGAAGGACGGCAAAGACTTCATTACACAGGTGAACCTCGAAGCGGCCACCGAGATCGCACGCCAACTACGTCTGCGTAACATCGGCGGGCTCATCATTCTCGACTTCATCGACATGAAGGCGAAGAAAGATCGCAACGCCGTGTTCAACCGTATGCGCCGTGAAATGGAGCACGACAAGGCGAAGAATCACATCCTCGCGATTTCAACCCTCGGCATCATGCAAATGACTCGCCAGCGCCATTCCGAGAGCCACTCCAGCGGCATCTACACCGACTGCCCGTATTGCCACGGTCGCGGCTCGGTCAAATCGTCCCGTACCATGAGTGTGGAGATTCAGCGGCGCATCATTAGCATCATCCGCCACATCCGTGCACGCGACGGCCATGACAAGGAAATCAATCTTCGTGTACTGCTCAACCCGTCCAACCTGGAACGCCTGCGCAACGAAGACGAAGATCTATTACTCGGCATCGAGGAATCTTATGGCGCACGTCTATCATTCCGCGCCGATCCGATTTATCACGTCGAAAACTTCAAAATCCTCGACGTTGAAACTGGGCAGGAACAGCGCTAGCCTTTCCAATGCCGAACGTCGACTAATGAGAACACTCAAAATCTGACGTTCGGCACAGGATTTGCATTTACGCAGTCAATGAAGATTCTCGCTGCATTCGATAAGTTCAAAGACTCCATGACGGCAGTCGCGGCATGCGCAGCGGCTACTGCTGGTGCACGCCAAGCGCTGGGTAGTGCTGCGCACATCACTCAAGCACCACTGACCGATGGCGGCGAAGGCTTTTGTAGTATTTTAACAAATGCCGCCAATGGCTGCATAGAGACACACACCGTCTGCGGCCCACTTGGAGCCGATCTCGAAGCGCCCTTAGGCTGGGTCAACAGCACAGCATTGCCCACTGCGGTGCGTGAGCGACTCGACCTTCCTCTAGGCAAGGTCGCGATCATCGAAATGGCCGCTGCTGCAGGCCTCGAACAAGTGCCTGCCGATCGCCGCCACCCAAAACGGTGCACCACTTACGGAGTGGGTGAACTGATTCGTATCGCCGTCGCAGAAGGTGCGGGTGCGATTCTACTCGGTATCGGTGGCAGTGCCACCAGCGACCTCGGCCTCGGCCTATTGCAAGCACTAGGCTTACAGTTTATCGGCCCAAACGGTCACATCATCGAACGTATCTTCCCTGCCAACTGGTCGCAGGTCACCCGCATCTCAGGCAGCCTCGGAATCGTCACACCGCCAATTTTCATCGCGTGCGATGTCGACAATCCACTGCTCGGTCCACGCGGAGCCGCCGCAGTCTATGGCCCCCAGAAAGGCTTACTGGCAGACGAACTGGATAGCTTCGAGGCCGAGTCCGCACGGATCGCTTCGATGCTCTGCGCATACTTCAAACAATCTGAAGCACTCCGCGAATCGCCGGGTAGCGGCGCGGCGGGAGGCATAGGCTTTGGCCTGAATGTGGCCTGCGGCAGCCAATACATTGCGGGGTTCGAACTCGTCAGCAGCTGGCTCGACCTAGAAAGCAAGATTGCTGCTGCCGATCTAATCCTCACCGGAGAGGGCAAGATCGACCTCAGCTCACTTAACGGCAAAGGTCCCTACGCGCTCGCAATCGCGGCCAACCTCGCGCACAAACCAATTATACTCTTAGCGGGTTGCATCGAAGCGTCAGCAGCCGAGCAACTGCATCGAGAGTTCCCCCATTGCAGCACCGCTGCCATTACTCCAGCAGGCTGCCCACTCCCACAGGCACTCGCAGAAGGCCTAGACAATTTGCAAAATAAAACCGCGCAAGTCCTGCAGCAACAGACTCAACAATGACCATTGAAGAGAATGAATTAAGAGAGACGAGAACGCGCCGCATCCGCAGGGTCAAGCGATGGCTAAGGCTTTTGCCTCGGCGCACCAACATTCATCGCTACCCGATCCTCTGGCGCTTTTCCGCAGGTGCCCGCAAACGCACCTATCTCTGGAGCTTTCGGGTCGAGAACGTAGTTCCCGCAATCTACGCAGGCTTCATCCTCGCACTCATGCCACTCTACGGCATTCAGATCCCGATCGCACTTTGCTTTGCCGTGTTTCTGCGGGCAAATCTGCCGATTCTTGTCGGGTTACAAATGCTCTCTAACCCATTAACGATATTGCCGTTCTGGTATGCCTCCTATCAAGTCGGCAGCAACGTGCTCCGCGTCGTCAGCATTGAAACACCGCCACTCGGCCAAAACGATGTTAAAGCCATTGTTGATAATTTCACAAATGGTGAATGGAGCAGCAATATTGAACCCCTACTAGCCACCTTCAGCATTATGTGCCTCGGTGGCATCGTCATCGGTCTCTTTTTCGGCCTAATCTCTAGCTTTGCCTATCGCTTCACAGCCAAAAGAACCGCCGCAAGCTACGCACTTTTAATTCAAAAAATTCATGACCGTAAAGCGCGTAAATCAGATCCTCCTTCCGACCCCGACTCCCATGCTTAAATTCCTTCGTCTCCTCTCGATCACTCTCCTAGCAAGCTGCGCCCTCATCGCTCAAGCAGACCGTATCAGCCTCGGCATCGACACACTGCAACAATCTGGGTTTCGCGCCATCGCAGGCAAGCGAGTCGGGCTGCTTACCCATCCAGCTGGAGTCAACCGCGATGGAGTTAGCAGCATCGACGTGCTGCGCCGCGCGCAAAATGTGAAACTCGTTGCACTATTTGGTCCAGAGCACGGCATCTATGGCAACGAAAAGGCAAACGTGCCAGTCGACAACAAGATCGACCCACGCACCCAGCTTCCCGTCTATTCGCTGTATGGCAAATACCGCAAACCATCCGCTGAGATGCTGCGCGGGCTCGATGCGCTTATTATCGATCTCCAGGACGTCGGTGTGCGCTCTTACACTTACGTCAGTTGCATGCGCTATGCAATGGAAGCCTGCTTTGAAAATGGCGTCGAAGTCGTCGTGCTCGATCGCCCGAACCCACTCGGCGGCCTGAAAGTTGACGGCCCTCCACTCGACCGAAAATGGCGCAGTTACGTCGGAGCCTTCCACGTGCCCTACGTCCATGGCTTCACCATCGGTGAGCTCGCGCAAATCGCGAAGTATACCTCTGGCAGCATGGACGTGAGTAACAAAGTGCGCCAACAAGGGAAGCTCACCGTAATCAAGATGCGTGGCTGGCGACGCGATATGCTGTGGCCACAGACTGGGCTCAAATGGGTGCCGACTTCGCCTTACATTCCTGACCTCTCAGCCGTCCTCGGCTATGCAATGACAGGACTCGGGGCGCAAGTCGGAGGCTTCTCGCATGGCATCGGTACACCCTATCCATTTCGCTTACTTCGCTACAAAGGGAAATCCGCACTTCAAGTACAACAAGCACTCAGCGCGCTGCGTATCCCTGGCCTAAGCTTTCGCATCCTCCGCACCAAAACCAAATCTGGCGCAAGCGTCGAAGGCGTCTATGTGAGTGTCAGTGATTGGGCCAAAGTGCACCCTACCGAAATTAGTTTTTATATGATGCAACTCACCGCCGCATGGACGTCAGGCAATCCCTTCGCCAACGCAAAGAACCCCGCTTTATTTAATAAGCACGTCGGCAGCACGGCGTGGTGGGACGAAATTAGCCAACGTGGTGCGCAGGCCAGAACCAAAGACTTCGTACGTAAATGGACCGCGCAGGCACAAGCCTTCCAACGCAGCCACATGCAATTTCGCCTCTACTAGCTTGTTCAGGATTCTCAGGATCTCGCGTCAACTGAGTCATCGCAACTGGCACCCTTTAGTAAGGAGAGGAAATAGCCGATAATTAGAAGTACTAGGAATGCCGCACACGATGCGGAAAAGACTGGCGAATGAACTACCTCATTCTTGTGGATAAAACAAAATCCGATCATGCACTAAAAAAGCAAAATCGAGTTTTCCATCGCCGGTCAAATCCGCAATCACCACTTCGCGCGGTTCCACATTGCTTCCCGTGCGCCCTTGGTAATGTAAATTCTGCTCAAACACTTCCCAGAACATCTGGCTCTGCCAATCGAGTTCTTCCTTTACGAGAATCTCCAGTACATGGCTCTGGCCATCCACCGCGAGTAAATCGAAGCGACCATCTTGATTAAAGTCAGCTCCCTCCACATAACTATAATGCACGTCTTCAAGATTTGTCTCGAAGCTTTCCTCAACTAATCGCGTCCACACATCTGCCTGTGCAGGCAAACGCCAGAAGCGATCTTCTCCTGCAAAAATAAACTCCGTCGCACCTTTAGTCTCTTCTAATTGATGCCACTCACTTAAATTGATCTTCCCCGCATCAACCGTTGTGCGATAACGAAAGACACCATCCTGATCACGCTCAAGCAATTGAAATTCCCCAGCAGCCGACACATAGAAAAATAACTGCTGCACCTCGCCGTCTGCATACAATGGGATCACAGCCGACACCACATCGTCACCGCGCAGTGCATTGAATTGATCCACCATTTCGAGCATATCATCCTTCACTCGCAGCGCACGTGCATAGCCAGATCGACCGACAACCAGCTCATTGCTCCCATTACCATCGACATCAAACACACTGACCTGCGCAGGCTGTATGTCTTTCAGCAAACTCTCACGAATCGTCGATGCCTGTGCCACTTCCTTGAGCACTACGCCATCCACCTCTTCTGAAAATAATAATACAGGTGCCTCACGCGGCACAAAGATCATCAACCCACTGCGGTTGCCTTCAAACACCGCCACTTCACGAATCTCGAACGGCTTGCGTTTCACCCCAGTCAGCACAGTGCGAGAAAGTACGACCCAGCTTGAATCCGTATTTTTCCGATTCTCAGGTCGAGCCAACGTTAATGCCATCTCGCCCTTCGATTCACTGACCAATGCCAACTCATCATAGCCATCACCATCCAGATCCACCGCTTCACAGACCAATGGTTCTCCATCTCCAATCAAAAGTTGCCGCGGAAACGAGAGTCGACCACCCCGATCCATCTGGCTCAGTCCAATCGTCTTCTCACCTGCGCTCACAACCACTACAGCAGCTCGATCTTCTTTAAAAAAGAGCCCGCTGGCGATCGAGGATATTTCCGAAAACGACGGAAACGTTTGAGGCGAATCAAAATGTCCCGACTTTTTCAAGAACAACACCAACTCCGCACCGGCAGGATTTGCGACCAACAAGTCCTCTTGCCCGTCGCCATTCAAATCACCGAGTGCATAGCTCGCAGCCATACGACCCTTTTTGAAGATCGGATAAATCTCCGGTTGCGCGGCGGAAAACCCGCTGACCTCCTGAGCCGCCTGCGCCTGTGTCAGGCGGAAGAACTCCACACCACCACTGCGCGAATCAACCGAGCAAAAAGATAACCCCGCACCTTCGGCTTGCGGCATCGCTCGCACTCTACGCACGGGCCGCTCAAAAACAAATCGTCGCTCAGGTCCAAATCCACCATCACTCAGCTGCTCTCGTAGTGCCAGTGACTGATCTCCATTCGCTGAAATATAGAGCACATCCTTACACCCATCACCCGTCACATCTTCCAGTAATAAATTAAATGGATTCTCTCCCGTCACATAATACACCGCCGCCTCACCGAGATGGCCATGTGAATCCTGCCGAAAAACTCGGAGCGCATCGGCAGACACGACGACCAACTCCGCACTCCCATCGCCATCCACATCTGTAATCCGAACGGTGCCCGTCCATCCCAGCGCCTCGAAATCGTCAAACACATGCGTATCCGTCCATTGCCCCGCTGCATTTTGATAGCGTACAGTCAATGGCACCTCACGGGCAGTATAGGCCAGATCATCTCGCCCATCGCCATTCAAATCGCCCACCGACAAGTCAAATACTGGGAAGCCAATCGTAATTGATTCACTCTCGAAACGAGCATCCTCAAGCGGCGCCTCCCAACGATTACGATTCAAACGTGTCTTCCCGCTCGTGTTCGGCGCATCTTCTGCCAACTGATACAATATCTCGATCTGGGCGGTATCATTGTTGATCACGATTAAATCACTCAACTCATCCTGGTTCACATCACTGACATTCAGCGCACGCGTGCTCCAATCGAGCTTCAGCACCTCTGGCCCTGAGAACGAAAACGGCGCTACTTCTGCACATGCCAGCGCACAAGTCATCAACCCACCAGCTACATAAAAAGCGCAGCGCATCACATCTCGGAAACATCCCCATCGATTCAAATCAGCACTCATTTTTTGTCCTCACTTTTGATAATTAATGTGCGGCCAAAAAAACCATCCGCCGCTTCATTCAACTCAGAGATCATGCGGTAGGCAGTATCCAGGCCAGACGGAATTTTCGCCTTACTCATATCCTCCATCAAACCACTCAACTCAGCCACTTGTAGCAGCGACTCAAACAATGGCTCAACCATCAGTTCCGCATTTACAAAAGATCGCGTCACCGCATTCGGGCGTTCAATACGCTCAAATAATTCCTCGGTCTCAGCACTCTGCCACAACCCCTCATCCCCCTCACTCATCCGGGTCAGCACTTTATGCAGTAAGCCCAACTCGCCGACATTCACGATCAAGCTCGACCTTAAAATCACATAGCTAACAGTACCTGCATCCTCCATATCCGGCTCGCCCGAATCCCTCATTGTATAAATGGTCTGCCCTTCATACATCTGCTCTTCAACCATCGCGCGTAAGCTAGGAGCCAGGTCCTTAAAGGCTTCGATCCCTTGCGCCAGTGCTTGCGCGTCTTTCACCTCAATCACGAAAAGTTGCTGTGGCTCTACGATCTCAGAGTCGTCCAGATGTGCCTCAGGTAAAACCGACAGGCTAACAGTCTGGGAGCCGATGTTGTCGATTAGCGCTGCACGTAAATCGACACCCGTCTTCGCCTTCGCGATCTGCAGCTGCATATCAATCAACGGCGACAATGTCGGACTAGCAGAAGTCAGCAATCTTTCGAGATTTGCAAGCATCACACTACAGTCGAAGGTCGAAATCGAGCTACTCAAGGCCCCCTCTGCCACATAGCGGGCCTCAGGAAGTGCAGTATTTGCGTAGCTCATCAGGCTCAAGAAGCCCAACTTCTCACGATAGATTAATCCATAATGCGACAGCATCCCTGAATCAATCAAATCAAAATCGGCATACAAGGCCTGCAGTGATTCCAGCGACAACGCACTATCCAAACTCTGCGCATTCACCCCAAACATCGCCAATTTATTCACCGCAGAATGCTCAATTAATGCGCGATTCAAAGTCGGCATCAACTGCTCCAAATTCGCATACACTCCAAAATCACCACGTCCGCCTTCTTCTCGAGAACGTTGATACGCCGCGGAGTCTGCGATCGGCGCACTGGCACCTTCCTTAATCGACTCAACTGCCGCACGTAAACGACTCTCGGGAACCGCAAGCACCACGATTCCATCCACAAACGCGTACCCATCTTCAATATAAGTAGCTACGCCATCAAAAGTCTCATCGAAATAGAGCGTTTCTCCCATAAACGACTCCTCAATCATCTCATGCTCAACCACCGGATTGATCGCCTGATGCGCCGCCATATTACGCTCAAATTGAATCTGCATCAGTGCATCTAGTCGTGCGGCATCTCCGGAAAACTCAGCCATCAACACCATTTCTTGGCGCTCTGCCTGCCCCAGCGCTTGCTCTGATAGATTATAAAATGCCAAACTCGCCTGCCCCGGAAATAGCTCAAACAACTCATCATAGCTCAGACCAAACACATCCTCCATCACCTCAGTAAAACCAGAAGGTTCATCAGCACTGCCGCCATCTTCAAGCGTATCGTCGCCCTTTATCGCATCGAAAAATGCGAGCAGCTCTTCGTCTTCGAATAATGCTGCGATCGGATGCGTCGCCCACTGCGCACGCGTTTCGGAAAGACTGCGTACTGTGCAGAAAAACTCGGCATCCTCGCCGACGATGTCCTGAAAAGGCACCGCAGATGCCGCAGCCCCCGAGACGCACGCACATACAAAAGATAACAATAATTTATTCATACTTAAAATCTCTACTTACTGCTCACTCTCACCAATTTTAGGCGGACTCAAATAACGAAAGCCTGTATTCGGATTGCGTGGATCAAATGCATACGCATCTCGGTTGTCTAAAAATGACTTTACTACAGCTGAAGAAATTGAGAAGCCCAAGCCCTCAGCTCCTACAGCCGCAATCTTCATATTATTTACGCCCACCACTTCACCACTCAGGTTGAACAACGGACCACCAGAATTCCCAGGATTGATTTGAGTCGTCGTCTGCAAATAAAGACGCCCCCCGATCACACGATTCGCGACACTAATAATCCCCTCCGAAACGGTCCGATCCAGCCCTAGTGGGCTACCAATCGCAAACACAGTCTGCCCTTCACGAACTCGGCCAGAGCCAGCAGCTAAGGTGACGCTGCGGAAGACCTCTTCCGACTCTGGTTCAATCTTTAACAAAGCTAAATCTAACTCCGCGCTGGTTGCCACGATCCGCACATTATTGTACGTCACCTTCGAAAGCTCGCGTTCACCCTCTCTGAAAATTGTCACCGAGATACGATGTTCGCCGGCGATCACATGGTCATTCGTCACCACATAGCCATCCTCATGAATTACAAACCCAGAGCCTAGGCCCGTCGGTGTTTGTACCAGAGCCACGGCCTCGCCCAACTGATCGACCCACTTCAAAATCGGCTGATCACCACGATCCGCCGCGACGCGGTAGAGTGTGTCTTCAACCAAAGCCGCCGCGACCGCGCCAGTGACTGAATCGACCTCACCCAGACTTGCGACCGCATCCTTCGGCACGGCAACTACATTAAAGCCCAAATCCACATAATATACCTCCGGACGCTCCAACACGATAGCACCGCGAATACCACTGCCATCTTTCAATTCAATCGAGTGAATTCCATGTAACGAAGTTAAAGCAAGGGCAAGAAAAGACAATAAGCCAACTTTTTGCATCCCAGTAGATAAACCAATCAGCCAAGCGCTGACCACAAAATAAGCATAAAAGAAACCGCAATGAGCTTAATTTCGGCTGATCGTCCATTACTGGGGAAGTCTCGATTGAAACGACTGGCCGCGATAGGAGTGTGGGCGACTCGCCCACATTTATCCTGTATGGCTGCAAAGGAGGGCGAGTCGCCCACATTCATCCTGTGTGGCTGCAAAAGAGGGCGAGTCGCCCTCCCTCCTTTCTCAATAGTCGACGATGAATTAATTCCTCACGCGATATGCAGCCACGCCGCAAATTCAATCCCATTTCGGCATATCAATCCGAATACGCTTTCGTGCACGGAAATAGTGCAGATCCTTAAAACCTTTCTCTCGAAGCATCGGTTGAATCGTATCGAAGAACTGCCCCACGGAATTCGGCCGATGCGAATCAGATCCAATCGTTAGCTTCACGCCCATCTCACTGGCCCAATCAAGAATCAAAGGCTCGGGGTGCACCTCAAAGTCGCCCTTAGTCAGGCCGCTGGTATTGACCTCCATGCAGATGTCTTCATCGACCACGGCCTGCAGGAAATCACGGATCACGTCCTCATGCTCAGCAGCCTTGAACTCACTCACTACTCCGTAGGTGCGTATCACATCGGGATGCGACATACTATCATAGCGACCCGACTGCGCACCATCCTTGAGGTGGCGAAAGTAACTATCGATTCGCATCGCATCGTCATTGACCTTGTTTTTTTTCAACCACGTTAAATAGCTCCGGCACTGCGCGTGCAGCGATCCGAGTACAAAGTCCCACTCATATTCAGCGAGGATTTCATCCATTGGCTCCATCTCCGCTTCGTCTGGATACACTTCTGCTTCGATCCCACAAAGCACCTCAACACCAAGTGGCTTGGCCTTTTCAGCGGTGTCGTGAACTAAGCTGCGGTATTGATCGAGTTGATCACGGTGCATGCGAATTCCCGCCTGACCAAATGCCTCCCATTCCATCGGGATGTGGCAAGTGATTGTCATCACATCAATGCCCTGCTCCATCGCGACCATCGCATATTCAATCGGCGCACCGATTGCGTGGCCGCAAAGAGTGGTGTGCATATGTGAGTCAACACGCATAGTGGAG
>Ga0209094_1001779_pt1 | contig 11689 bp, 8 predicted proteins | sample COGITO_mtgs_1004_2_FD_184790 | JGI IMG/M metagenome (GOLD analysis project Ga0209094, IMG submission 184790) | Pelagic marine microbial communities from North Sea - COGITO_mtgs_100430 (SPAdes) (version 2) | ecosystem: Environmental > Aquatic > Marine > Epipelagic ...
TACCGAGCAGCGCGTCGCGCGTCGGTTCGAGTTATTTATAGCGGGGATGGAAGTGGCGAATGGCTATTTCGAACTGTTGGACGAGGCGGAGCAGCGCACACGGTTCGAAGCCGATATTGCCGAGCGTGCGCGCCGAGGCTACGATGCGGTGCCGTTAGACGAAGCGCTGCTTGCTGCGCTCGCAGCCGGAATGCCCGAGTGCTCGGGCGTCGCGCTTGGCGTCGACAGGCTCGTGATGGCGGCGCTTGGGATCGACGATATCGCCGACGTTATAGCCTTTCCTCAGACTCGTCGATAAGCCTTGCGATATAGCGCGCGCGCAATTTTTGGGTGATCGGGCCCGGTTCGCCGCTGCTAATTTTTTGACCGTCTATACTCACCACCGGCAGCACAATCGTTGTTGCGCTGCTAATAAACGCTTCGTCGGCGCCCAGCGCTTCGTCGAGCGTGAACAGCCGCTGTTCGAGTTTAATCGACTCTGCCGCGCACAGTTCCAGCAGCGTGCGGCGACGAATACCAGGGAGTATTTCGTTTGAAAGTGGTCGCGTAATGATTACATTGTCTTTAACAATATAGGCGCTCGACGATACCCCTTCGGTAATCACGCCGTCTTCGACCATCCAGCCCTCTTTGCCTCCACGCGAATACGCATCCTGCTTTGCAAGTACCTGCCCCAGCAAATTAACCGACTTAATATCGCGGCGTTTCCAGCGCAGATCGGGCGTTGTTATCACCGGAATGCCCGATTCTGCAGCGGGGTTATTCATTAGGTTAAGCACGCTTGCAAACGCAACAATCGACGACGTAATCCCTGCGGGAAACGCGAAGTCGCGATCGGCGATGCCACGAGTGATCTGCAGATACACCATGCCTTCGACGATCGCATTACGGGTGATCAACGCGTTCATCATCGCGATTACGTCGTCGCTGCTGCACGGCCATTCGATTTCGAGCTCGCTAAGGCTGCGCGCAAGGCGCTCTAAAAAATAGATCTTGTCGACCATTTTGCCGTTAATAACCGGCACTACTTCGTAAACGCCATCGCCAAAAATAAAACCGCGATCGAATACTGAAATTGTTGCCTCTTGCTTGGGCAGGTAGTCGCCATTCACGAAGACGATGTCGGTCATTGCCAGGCTCCTACTTAAACTCTTTCGCGAAGCCGGCGAGTCGTTCGCCGTCCAGACGCTGCACGGTCCAGCCATCCATAGGCAATGCGCCTATCGACCGATAAAAATCTATCGCGGGTTGGTTCCAGTCTAAAACAGACCATTCGACACGCGTGCAGTTCATATCGACTGCCTTGCGTGCCAAATAGGCGAGGAGGAGTTTGCCAAAGCCTTGGCCGCGATGCGCGGGTTGCACATACAGATCTTCGAGATAGATGCCAGGGCGGCCAGTAAAAGTAGAAAAATTATGGAAGAACAGCGCATAGCCAACAGCGACGCCGTTGAGCTCGGCCATAATGACATGCGCATAGGGTGTGTCGCCAAACAGCGTTTCGTTGAGCGTGTCCTCAGTGGCCACCACTTCGTGGGCGAGCTTTTCGTAGTCGGCGAGTTCTTTGATAAACCCTAAAATAGTGCCTGTGTCATGTTGCGTGGCTGCTCGCAGCGTAAAGCCGTCGATGGCGGTGGTCAGTAGCATAGTACTTCCTAAACTGTGTGATTCGATGCCGCTATTATGGCACGGGTCTCTGGTAAGTTCATGGCAGGCTCATGGCGGCCCTGTTACTGCCCCTCGGCCGCTGCTATAATGGGCGGTTGATCACCCAGCCATCTATTTATATTAAGCATTAAATTAAGCATTAAAAGGAAAAGAGATGTCAGAGCAGAAGCCCACAATTATCTATACCGAGACTGACGAGGCGCCTGCCCTCGCGACTTACTCATTCCTGCCGATCGTGAGCGCTTTTACTAAAGCTGCGGATGTTGAGGTTGAGATCCGTGACATCTCCCTTGCCGGACGTATTATTGCCAACTTTGCTGAATTTCTAAAACCGGAACAACAGCAAGCCGACGCGCTCGCAGAATTGGGCGAGCTGACGCAAGACCCCTTTGCCAACATCATTAAACTGCCGAATATTTCAGCGTCGCTGCCACAGATTCAGGCGACGATCGCAGAGCTGCAGGCCAAAGGCTATGCGCTACCAGAATACCCCGAAGAGCCGGCTAATGAGCAAGAGAAAGACATTAAGGCACGCTATGATCGCGTAAAGGGCAGTGCCGTAAATCCTGTGCTGCGTGAAGGCAATTCGGATCGCCGCGCGCCGGCGTCGGTAAAAGCCTACGCACGCAAGCATCCGCATTCGATGGGCGCGTGGAGCGCAGACAGTAAATCGCATGTGGCGTCGATGACACAGGGCGATTTCTACGGCTCCGAGCAAGCAGCCACTGTGCCGGCTGCGACGAGCGTGTCGATTGTGCATAAAGAGGCCAGCGGTGCCGAGACAGTCTTAAAGGCGGGAATCGCACTGCAAGCGGGCGAGATAATCGACTCGTCGGTGATGAGCAAAAACGCACTGCGCACGTTCTTGGCCGAACAGATCGACGACGCGCGTGCACAAGACGTGCTGTTTTCGCTACACATGAAGGCAACGATGATGAAGGTCTCGGACCCCATCATTTTCGGCCACGCGGTTACCGTTTTCTACGCCGATGCGTTTGCGAAACACGGCGCAACGTTTGAGAAATTAGGCGTCGATGTGAATAACGGCATTGGCGATGTTTATGCCAAGATCAAAAGCTTGCCCGATGCAGAGCGCGAGGCGATAGAAGCCGACCTTCTTGCGTGTTATGCAGCACGTCCGGAGATGGCAATGGTCGACTCGGACCGTGGCATCACGAACTTACACGTGCCTAGCGATATCATTATCGACGCATCAATGCCCGCCGCGCTGCGCACCTCCGGTCAGATGTGGGGGCCAGACGGCAACCTCAAAGACATGAAAGCGGTGATCCCCGATCGCTGCTATGCAGGCGTTTACCAAGAGGTTATCGACTTCTGTAAAGCTAACGGCGCACTTGATCCGTCGACAATGGGGACCGTACCGAACGTTGGCCTCATGGCGCAGAAAGCCGAAGAGTATGGCTCGCACGACAAGACTTTCGAGATTCCTGCCGCCGGCTCTGTGTCGGTTATCGATGCCGAAGGCACAGTGCTACTGAGCCACGAAGTAGAAGCAGGCGACATCTGGCGCATGTGCCAAGTCAAAGACGCGCCTATTCAAGACTGGGTTAAGCTCGCGGTTAGCCGCGCGCGACTCTCAGTAACCCCCGCGGTTTTTTGGCTCAATGAAGAGCGCGCACACGACCGCGAGCTGATCAAGAAAGTTGAGAAGTATCTTCCCGATCACGACACCGCGGGATTAGAACTTCACACGATGGCGCCCAACGCGGCAACGCGTTTTTCGCTCGAGCGTATCCAAAAGGGCCAAGACACAATCTCGGTGACCGGCAACGTGCTCCGCGACTATCTGACCGACCTCTTCCCAATTCTAGAACTCGGCACTAGTGCAAAAATGCTGTCGATCGTGCCTCTCATGGCAGGCGGCGGCTTGTTCGAAACCGGCGCCGGCGGCTCGGCGCCCAAGCACGTGCAGCAGTTCGAAAAAGAGAATCACCTGCGTTGGGATTCACTCGGTGAGTTTTTAGCGCTTGCGGCATCTTTAGAGCATCTTGCTCAGGTAACCGACAATGCCCGCGCTCAGGTACTGGCCGACGCGCTGGATGCCGCCACCGGTGAGTTCCTCGACACTAACAAGTCACCTTCGCGCAGGGTAGGCGAGCTCGACAACCGCGGCAGCCATTTTTACTTGGCCATGTACTGGGCCAAAGCACTAGCTGGCCAGGACAAAGACGCCGCCCTTAAAGCCCAGTTCGCAAGCGTTGCCGAGGCGATGCAAAGCAATGAAGCGACAATCGTGGAAGAACTTAATTCTGTGCAGGGCCCTGCGATGGATATCGGCGGTTACTACAAGCCGGATGCCGCGAAAGCGTCTGCCGCGATGCGCCCAAGCGCCACGCTCAACGCGATAGTCGATGGGATTTAGAATCAATTATATTAAAAGAAATAAAAAAGGGGCTAAGCCCCTTTTTTATGAAAGAGACTAAATGTCATTTAGTCAAAACTGTGTTGCCTTCTCGCCTCATCCTACCGCCTGCTATTCAGCCCGTTTATTTTTTCAATTTCTAGATTAATCATAATTTTTGAACTAGGATTACTGAAAGAAGAAAAATCGCCTATTTTCTTGGCACAAAGTTGCTTTAAACCTAAAAAAGGAATCACAGCCATGAAGGAAAAAATAATCGGTGTGTTTGGGGTTATGGCTTTTATTGCCACCGCGCAAGTCGCTGGCCAAGAAGACGGCGAAGTCATTCAGATCGCGGATCTGTCTCGCGCCGAATTAACCAAATACATTGAAGAGGCTGAAGACCAGCTATTCGCGACGTATAACAAACACAACATCAGCGATGCGTTCGATATCATCTGCAGAAAAGAGAGACCAACGGGCTCTAATATTCCTGTTCGCGCTTGCGAGCCCAATTTCGTAACTCGCGTTAACCTCGATAAGAACAGAACTGACGACAAGGATCTGCAAAACTTGCAGGGCGGTTTTGCGATTCAGTCACTACTCTCGGAGGATTACGAAGCTTTAGATGCAGACATGAAGCGGGTGACGAGCGAGGTTCCTGCGATGCAAGAAATTTACCAGATTCTCTCGCAACTTATAGCGCGTCGCGAGCAGCTTGGCGGTTAGGCGATTAGCAGATTAATAGGCAGGCGAAAAAGGGAAGGGGCCGATGCCCCTTCCCAGCCAAATTACTTCACGCCTCGTGTATAGCGCTTAATGCCACCAACCGGCCCAACCTCGGCGCCAAAGATATTGCCATGCCTGTCGGCAACGACGCCTTCTGCTGTGCAAGTGCCGCGGCAATCGGGATCGGGGTCAGGAATCAAAAACTCGACCTCGCCCGTGATGGCACTACCAACGCGGATGCCGCGCAGCCAGTCGCCGTGGTCGGGGTTAATCGAGCCAGACTCAGAGTCTGCAGAATAAAGCACATCGTGCTTGTCTATATAGATGCCGCTCGGCCGCCCAAATTGATACCACGTGTCGAGATGGTTACCCTCTTGGTCGAAGATCTGAACGCGATTATTGCTGCGATCGCCAATAAATAGCCTTCCTTTTGAGTCCATCGCAAGCGCATGGGGCTGCATAAACTGACCGTCGTCGGAGCCCATTTCGCCAAAGCTCATTAAAAACTCACCATCGGCGTTAAATTTGAGTACGCGAGCTGTCGTGCCTGCCGTGTTGGAGTGTCCCTCGGCAACGAAAATGTCGCCGTTGGGGGCAACGTGCATGTCGTTAGGTGTGAAGAAATACTCTTCGTTGCGACCGCCGGCTTTTTGACCCAGCGCCATGAGGTGAATACCGGTGGGGCTAAATTTGTGAATCTGATGGCCATAGGCTTCGGTCGGCGGATTGTCGCCACCCTGATTGTCGCGACCGTCGGCTATCCACACGTTGCCGTCGTGGTCTACATGGATACCGTGTGGCCAGGTGATATAGCCTGCGCCAAAGCTGCGCACCATCGTGCCGTCTTTATCGAACAGCATCACAAGATTAGTGTCTGGGCTGTTAACGCAGGCATTTACGTTGCCGCCACAGCGCTCTGCGATCCAGACACTCTCCCCGTCGATATCGATATCAACCGTGCTGCTCGAGCCCCAGTTGCGACCCGCGGGCATCTTAAAGTAGCCGGCTTGCGTTGTGTAAGGATTGGGGAGATCGTTGACCGGCGGCATATCGGCTTGAGCGATCGACAGCGCAGGCATTGCTAAACAGCCGGCTAAAAGCGCTGCTGTAAGGGTTGGCATTGAAGTGTTTGTTTTCATTATTACTCCTAGTTAATACAGTGTTTTATTCGTCGGTAGCGACAGCGCCCTGTGTCTCGGACAACGGCGAGCCGTCGCCATTCATGCCCATCGACTCGTAGCGGCGCCAGCCGGCTAAAATTCCGATAAGGCCGTGATTTCCCTCGTGACAGGCGTATTCGTAAACGGGATCGGCGGAGCGGCGCAGCGGGACGCGTGCCGACCAGGATGAGTCCCAGCTCTTTGGGTCGTTTACGGTGAAGTCGTATTCGAGCAAGCCGTCGGCGACATAGGTGAAGCGTTCGATAATCGTTGCTTGCTCTGACATCCCGCGCAGGTTGTAGTCGTGGTAGAAGTTGTTGGTTTCGACAACGAGGACGTCACCTTCCCAATGACCGACCGACTCACCTTCCCATTTGGGCTGAAGGCCGCTGGGTTTGGCATTGAGCTTGATGATGCGCGCCGAGTGCACCATTTCATTTAAGATCATGATGTGGTCTTCGGTCTGCACCAGCTGCATGTTGTTGTTGTAAGAGCCGGGAATCATCGGTGGTCCGCCGATAAAGCCGGTAAGGCAGCGATCGACGGTTGTGCGGCCTTCGGGGCCTGCGCTGTTAAAAATCATGTTGCGGTAGTCTTCACGGCGCTGTTTGCCGGTCTGGTTGAGCTCGGGAATGCGTCCATTAGGTGGGTCGTAGATGAGCGAGGTACGTCGGCTCGCAATAGTCTCGCTGCCGCGCTCATACCAAAACTCGTTATAGGAGATGACGCCAGGTGGATAGCCGGCTCCGCCGACGCTGTCGACGATGAGGTCGCGGTTCTGGCGTTGATTCTCGAATTCTTCCCATTCTGCCGCTTCTTCGGGCGTTAGCACTGCCTTGTCGGCGAGTTCCGGTGGGCGATTAAGCGGAGTGATAGTTCTGAAGGTGTAAAAACCCTGAAAGTCGGGGTGTCCGTGCTCGGTGCGAGGAATGTCCACGTCTTGTGCGAGCGCTAACTGGCAGCTTAGCGCTGCGACAATGACCGAACAACCGAGTCCTTGCGCATAGCGTACACGTTTGCGTGATGGCGCTGTTAACTCGGAGAAGCGGGGTGGGTTATAGGCATCGCTATTCATACAAACCTCTCGGGATCGCTTTGTTTTTGTTGCGTTAGTTAGCGGTGAGTCGGGCGGTAATCAGATTGTAAGTAAAACGTCTAGCCTACTGAAATTACGCTTCTGTAGAGCAGATTTCAAGCCTTTGCGACGGCAGCTAAATTGAACACAGCGTACCCCATGGTTTATGCTAGCTAGCAGGTTGCAAGTGACCGAGATGCAACAGACAAGACAGACGAGACACGATCAATGAATTCGACTCAGGTAGACACGAGCCCTGCGCTGCGCCTTTCGCAGGTAGTGGGCAGTTTTAAACTTCCGATGGCGCTGACGCTCGCGATATTCGTGCTCTCGTTTGCCCCACGCATAGCCAGCAACTCGACGCTCATGTATTCGTTTTGGGGCGCATCATTGGTGCTTCTTCTGTGGCAAGGTTTCATGCTCATTCACCTTGCTCGTCGTCCTGCGCTCAAAGATTTCAGCCGCGCCGTTTATTCTCAGCATTATGTTCAAGCGATGGTGCAGTTCAGTGTCTACCTTTATTGGGGCTATTACTGGCGACCGGTCTACGATCACCTCTGGCTGCTTGCCGGGCAAGTGATGTTTGCTTATACCTTCGGCATGTTGCTCGCGTGGTCGCGGCGTCGTAGCTACATGCTCGGATTTGGACCCATTCCTATCATTTTTAGCACCAATCTTTTTCTGTGGTTTCACGACGACTGGTTCTACATGCAGTTCGTTATGATTGCCGTGGGCTTTCTAGGCAAAGAGTTTGTGCGCTGGAATCGCGATGGTCGCAGCGTGCATATCTTTAATCCGTCTGCCTTTAGTCTCGGATTCTTTTCGTTGATCCTTATCACGACCGGCACCACCGACCTGACGTGGGCGCCCGAGATTTCATCGACGCTGACGCTCGCGCCGGGAATCTACACCTATCTGTTTGCGGTCGGTTTAGTCGTCATGTACTTTTTCTCGATCACGCTTGTGTCGGGCGCTGCAGCGATCACCCTGTTTGGCTTTAGCGCGCTGTACGCGGCTATTGCCGGCGTGCCTTACTTTCTTGATTCAGACATTCCCGCGGCGGTGTTTCTCGGGCTGCATCTCCTAATTACAGACCCGTCGACGTCGCCTCGTACCCCTCTCGGAAAAACGCTTTTTGGCGTGCTTTATGGCATCGGCGTGTTTGCGCTGTATACGATTCTCGGTTGGTTTGGTGAGCCTACGCTTTACGACAAATTACTTTGTGTGCCGTTGCTCAATCTCAGCGTGATTGGCATCGACCGCTTAGTGCGCCGCATTAATTCTGACGCGGTGTTAAACCTTTGGAATCCTTCTTGGTTTAGTGGACGCGCTAATGTCGCACACATGATGATTTGGATTTCGGTGTTTGGTCTTATGTCGCTGCTTGGTCGGACTGATGCGCAGCATCCCGGCGACAGTGTGCCGTTTTGGGAGCAGTCTTGTTCGGCGCAGCTGCCCAATGCGTGCGACCGACTCGTAAGCGTTGAGTCGACCTACTGTGGTGACAATGCCGCGTGGGCGTGCAATGAGCTCGGCGCACACTATCGGGAGGGAGCAATAGTTGATCGCGATACAGATCTTGCTTACAGCTATTTCGCCCGCGCCTGTGAGCTCAAGTTTCAGGCAGGTTGTGCAAATTTGCTTCAAGAGCAAACGGCGCTGAGAGCCGAGCCGCTTGAGTTAGATTTACGGCTTATGCTGCGCCAAGGCGGTAAAAATTTGATGGACACGCCGGTGTTCGAACTTTACGCGCGGGCGTGTGTCCATGATTGGGCATTCGCCTGCGAACGTTCTGCCGCGGCAGGGGAATAACAACGTATGGCATCGGGAAAGGATAAAAAAGGCGCAGTAAACGAGCCCCAAAAAACAGATCCCTTTCTTGCGCAGAACCTCGACTACCAAGCACCGGGCCGCGCCGTTGGCCTTACGGTAATGCTCTCCTTGGTGGCCTTCACCGCGGCCTTCATGAGCTACCAGAGCTTGCAGCTTGATCAGGCAACGAGTCCTTCATCAAAGACATCAGAGGCATCAGAGGCATCAGAGTCATCAGAGTCATCAGAAAATTTTGCATTGCCCGGCGATCCACTCTGGGGGTTCGTTTCTATTCCCGCCGGCGAATTCATCATGGGCAGCAATCCTCAGCGCGATCGGATGGCCTATGAGAATGAGCGCTGGTCGTCGACGCAGCGTCAGGGCAGGGTAGCTTTGCCCGAGTATTTCATTGGCCGTTTCGAAGTCACCAACGCACAATTCGCCCATTATCTTTCGGCGATCGGGTCATCGAGTGCCGAGGCGTTCGCAGAGTTAGACCCAGCGTTGCCAGTAACCTCAGTCTCATTGCCACAGACGTTGAGCTATGCGCGCTGGCTCGATTCGCAGCTTCGTAGCACGGCAGCAACGCCGGTCGCGCTGAGTGAGGCGCTCGATGCGGGCGCCAAAGTGACGCTGCCTAGCGAAGCTGAGTGGGAAAAGGCAGCGCGTGGCACCGACGGACGGATTTTCCCTTGGGGCATGGAGCCTAACGGCGCCTTTGCAAATGTTGCCAGTGCCGCTCTATTGCCAGTCGGCTCGCGTGGTTGTGAGTCATGCAGTTATGGAATCGCCGACATGGCGGGCAACGCCTGGGAGCTCACCCGCAGTCCGCTTATCGATTACCCATTCGTTATGCCCAGCGCCGAGGCATTGCTGCGCGCCGATTCGCTTTGGGTTATGCGAGGCGGCTCTTTTCAAGACACAATCAATAATGTGCGAAGCGCGGTGCGTGGGGCAGTTGATCCAAGCGTGCGCAATCCAACGATCGGCTTTAGGTTGGTTATTTCGTCGCTTTAATGATCATTCATTCACGCCGCGAATTAGCAATTGCAGTGCGACAAGGGTAGAATTCGCGCACTCAATCCCCCCTTCAGTCTTAAGAGAAGTAAATCATTAATGACCGATTCGTTTAAAGAAAGCGCCCTTCGTTACCACACCCATCCGCTACCGGGTAAGCTCGAAATACGACCAACAAAACCCCTCGCGAACAAGCGCGACCTGTCGCTCGCCTATTCGCCGGGCGTCGCACATGCCTGCGAGCTGATTGTCGAGAATCCAACAGAGGTTGCCTCAGTAACCTCGCGCGGCAATCTAGTGGCGGTGATCACAAACGGCACGGCGGTGCTTGGGCTCGGTAATATAGGCCCGTTGGCCTCAAAGCCGGTGATGGAAGGCAAGGCGGTTCTGTTTAAGAAGTTCGCCAACATAGACGTGTTCGATATAGAGATCGACGAGACCGATGTCGACAAATTGGTCGATATTATCGCGAGCCTCGAGCCAACGTTCGGCGGTATTAATCTCGAAGACATCAAGGCGCCCGAGTGCTTTATGATCGAGAACAAGCTGCGCGAGCGCATGAAAATACCCGTTTTTCACGACGACCAGCACGGCACGGCGATTGTCGCAGCGGCGGCAATCTACAACGGCCTGCGCGTAGTCGAAAAAGAAATTGGCGATGTGAAGCTCGTGGTTTCAGGCGCAGGGGCTGCGAGTATTGCCTGTGTCGACCTTCTGGTGAGCATGGGTCTTAAAAAGCAAAATGTGCGCATGATCGATCGTAATGGGGTCATTTACGCCGGTCGAAAAGAAGGCATGAATCCGTGGAAAGAAGACTACGCGATTGAGACAAGCGATCGAACAATCGAAGACGCGATCGATGGCGCCGATCTTTTCATGGGACTCTCGGGACCGGGCGTCTTAAACGGCGAGCTCGTAAAGAAGATGGGGCCTAAGCCGATCATCCTTGCGATGTCGAATCCGATTCCCGAAATTATGCCCGAAGAGGCGATGGCGGCGCGTCCGGATGCCATTATAGCGACAGGTCGATCGGATTACCCTAATCAGGTTAATAACGTTCTTTGTTTCCCCTTTATCTTCCGTGGCGCGCTCGACTGCGGCGCGTCGACTATTAATGAAGAAATGAAGATGGCGGCGGTGAGAGCGATTGCTGACCTCGCTACAAAAGAGACGTCGGATGTCGTTGCAGCGGCTTATGCAGACGAGAAGCTGCGGTTTGGGCCAGAGTACTTAATTCCTAAGGCGTTCGATCCGCGCCTGATCGAAGACATTCCGCTTGCTGTTGTTAAGGCAGCGATGGAGAGTGGCGTTGCTACCCGACCCATCGAAGACCTCGAGGCATACAAGCAAAAGCTGCATGAATTTGTGAATCAGGCAGGGCTGTTTATGCAGCCGCTTATCGAGGTGGCGAAAAAATCCCCAGCGCGTATTGTTTATGCCGAAGGCGATAATGACGACGTGCTAATGGCAGTGCAGGCGGTGGTTGATGAGAATATCGCCACGCCTATTCTCATTGGTCATCGCAAGACTATGGAGCGAAAGATCGATAGACTCGGCCTACGCATCGATCTAGACAACGAAGTCGAAGTCTTCGATCCAATGCATTACGAGCAACACGACGACTTCGCATCGTTCTATCACGAAGCGGTTGGCCGCCATGGTGTGTCTGTCGATGCGGCGCGAAAAATAATGCGCAATGACAACACCGCCATTGCCGCAGTGATGGTTGCGCGCGGCGATGCCGACGGCTTGATCTGCGGCAAGGTTGGGCGCTTCGACTTCCACCTACGTGAAATTATGCATCTGCTCGGCCCTGCGAATAGGTCCGAGACTCGCGAGCAATTAGTGTCGTCTACCGCGGTTCTT
>Ga0209094_1001785_pt1 | contig 11659 bp, 10 predicted proteins | sample COGITO_mtgs_1004_2_FD_184790 | JGI IMG/M metagenome (GOLD analysis project Ga0209094, IMG submission 184790) | Pelagic marine microbial communities from North Sea - COGITO_mtgs_100430 (SPAdes) (version 2) | ecosystem: Environmental > Aquatic > Marine > Epipelagic ...
CCTCATATGGTGCGCCCGTCATAGCAGCTCTGGCGACAGAAACGAGCCCCAATTTGCGATGCCTTGCAGGATGGCGCTTTAGCGCAAAACCCGCCCGGCCACCGCATCGAGCTTGCCGACCAAAACAGGATCGCGGGCTTCTGGGGCGGTGAGTATGGCATATTCCAGCGCCCTGTCACAGCCATGTGGGCAGGCGTCGCGGGTTTCACCCAATAGCTGCGGCAGGCGCGCCACCATCCCCTTGGCCTGCGCTGAATTGCCCATGAGGGTTTTGATGATATCCGTCACATCGACCTCCCCATGGTCTGGGTGCCAGCTGTCATAGTCAGTGATCATGGCCACAGAGGCATAGCATAACTCGGCTTCGCGCGCGAGTTTTGCCTCTGGCATATTGGTCATCCCGATCACATCCGCCCCCCAGCTTTCACGGTACATGCGGCTTTCAGCCAGGGTCGAAAATTGCGGCCCTTCCATTGCGAGATATGTGCCACCCTCATGCACGGTGATCCCCTCCGCCCTTGCCGCCTCAGCGCAGGCCGCCGATAGCCGCGGGCAGGTGGGATGGGCGAGGCTGACATGACCCACGCAACCGCTGGAGAAGAAGGAGCTGGCGCGCTGCCGCGTGCGGTCAATAAATTGATCCACAATCACAAAATGCCCCGGTGCCATCGCATCGCGAAACGAGCCGCAGGCGCTCACGGAGATGACATCCGTGACCCCAAGCCGTTTGAGAGCGTCAATATTGGCGCGATAGGGCACATCACTGGGGGCATGGACATGGCCGCGCCCATGTCGCGGCAAAAACACCATTTCGACACCGTCCAACTCTCCTGTGAGCAGCTCATCGGAAGCTGTGCCCCAAGGGCTCTCGACCTGTTGCCATTTGGGGTTTTGCAACCCGTCAATTTCGTAAATCCCGGAGCCACCAATCACGCCAATTTTTGTTTTGCTCATCGCTTGCGTCCTTAAAAATGCCAAAGAGTCTTCATTTTGTTACATGTTTTTATGCGCCGCGCCAGTCGCAGACCACGCCATTGTGTTCAAAATTTCCCAGCAGGTTAAGAATTCCGTGACCTCCGCGATATATATGATATGAGGCGGCAAGGTTTCGACTGTTCGACAAAAAGGTTTCCATTATGTCTCGTGTTTCATTGGCTGCATCGGCGGTCAAATCTTCTTTTGCCAATTTTAATTTGAGCGCCGGGGAGCCGTTGACCCCGGGCCGGATCCGGATCGAGCTGTTGGCCGGTCTCACTGTGGCTTTGGCGCTGGTGCCTGAGGCGGTGGCCTTTGCCTTTGTCGCTGGGGTGCACCCTTTGGTTGGGCTTTATGCCGCCTTCATCGTTGGCCTTATCACCGCCCTGATCGGTGGTCGCCCTGGTATGATTTCCGGTGCAACGGGCGCTCTGGCGGTGGTTATGGTGGCGCTTGTGGCGCAGCACGGGGTCGAATATCTTTTTGCAACCGTGGTGCTTATGGGGCTTATTCAAATTTTTGTTGGCATCATGAAATGGGGCAAATTCATTCGGCTTGTGCCGCATCCAGTGATGCTGGGTTTCGTGAATGGCTTGGCCATTGTCATTTTCCTCGCGCAGATGACCCAGTTCAAAGTGCCGGGATCTGTGGTCAACACCGGGCAGGGCATGTCGAGCGGGGAGTGGCTTTCGGGCCTGCCTATGTTGGTTATGCTGGGGCTGGTCGCGCTGACCATGGTGATCGTCTGGGGCATGCCCAAGCTGACCAAAGCCGTTCCGGCCCCTTTGGCTGGCATTGGCATCGTGGCGGTGATTGTGATTGCCTTTGGCATTGACGTACCGCGCGTTGGCGATTTGGCCAGTATTGAGGGCGGTTTGCCGCAGTTTCATATCCCCAGCGTACCTGTGACGTTGGAAACTTTTTGGATTATCCTGCCCTATGCGGGTATTCTGGCCGCCATTGGGCTTATTGAAAGCCTGCTGACGCTCAATCTTGTGGGGGACATCACCAATAAGCGGGGCGGTGCGAGCCAAGAGAGCATCGCGCAGGGCATTGCGAACACTGTCACCGGGTTTTTTGGGGGCATGGGGGGCTGCGCTATGATCGGTCAATCGATGATCAATGTTAAATCTGGTGGCCGCACGCGGATTGCGGGCATCGCGGCGGCGCTGTTCCTCTTGGCTTTTATCGTTGTCGCCTCGCCCTTAATCGAACAAATTCCGCTGGCAGCCTTGGTCGGCGTGATGTTCATGGTTGTGATCGGCACATTTGCTTGGAACAGTTTGATGATCATGCGCAAAGTGCCGCTGACGGATGCTTTTGTGATCATTTTGGTGACGGCCGTGACGGTGATGACTGACCTTGCCATCGCGGTTGTGGTTGGAGTGATTGTCTCAGCGCTGGCCTATGCTTGGCAAAACGCCACCCGCATCCATGCGAACCGCGCGATTGAGAGTGATGGCACCAAGGTTTACAAAATCCGCGGCCCGCTGTTCTTTGGCTCGTCGGAGGGGTTTTCAGAGCTGTTTACCCCATATGAGGATCCGCAGACCGTCATCGTCGATTTTGCCGACAGCCGGGTTGCCGATCAATCGGCGCTGCAGGCGATTGAGGCCTTGGCGCTGAAATATGAAGAGGCGGGCAAGCGCATCCAACTGCGTCACCTAAGCAAAGATTGCCATTACCTGCTAAGCAAGGCCGGGCATCTGATCGTCGACAGTGACGATGACCCCGATTATCAAATCGCCGTGGATTACGGCGTGCGCACGGGCATTTTGGCCGCTGGGCATTAGACTCCAAAGCACCTTTGCGGCCCGGATCAATCGTCCGGGCGGCTCAGGGAAAACGTATCGTCCACAACGGTGTAATCTTTATAGCCTAAACGCGCCAATGGCTTGAACTTTTTCACATCAAACAGGCCATCCACCAGACAATCGTCGCGCATATGCACGCCGGTCACCTCCCCGAAGACAGCAAAATTTGCCGGCCCGGCTAGGGTGATGATCTGCGTCACCTTGCATTCGAGGCTGGCAGGCGCGCCGCCAACACGAAACCCCTTGATGGTTTCACAGGCCAGGGCCTCAAGCCCTGCATGGGCAAACTCATCCTCTTGCTTGCCAAGGCTTGCCGAGGAGGCATTCATCGCGTCCAGCATGGCAAATTCAACAATATTGACGCAAAATACCCCCGTTTCGCGGATGTTGCTGACGCTGTCTTTCGTGCCATCCTGATCGGGTTTTGCGCCGGTGGATGCAAACATCACCTGCGGCGGCACATAGGCCACGGCGTTGAAAAACGAATAGGGCGCCAGGTTGCGCCCGCCCGCGGCGTCCTGGGTTGAGATCCAACCGATGGGCCGGGGGGTCACGATGGCATTAAACGGGTTATGCGGCAGGCCGTGACCCTCTTCGGGACGATAAAACATATGCTCTCCTCTGGGTTTACGCCGAGCGTAACCGCGTGTTAGGCCAGTTGCAAAAGGAAAGAGGACCGGGCGGTGTTTCATTTAAACCGCGAGACAGACGCAGATTGGTGGGAAGTCGAAGCGCTGTATGATTTGTGCTTTGCTCCGGGCCGGGAGGCTTTGTCTTCCTATCGTTTACGCGATGGAACGCTGCCGATTGCCGCGCTGTCACAGGTGGCGCGGGATCGGGATGGTATTCTGGCCGGCGCCATTCGCTATTGGCCGGTGTGTGTCGGGGAGCGTCCTGCGCTCTTGCTTGGGCCCATTGCCGTCCACCCAACCCGGCAGGGCGAGGGGCTGGGGGGCTATTTGATTCGCGAAAGCCTGGCCCTGGCGCCCGGTCTTGGGTGGAACCGGGTGCTGCTGGTGGGGGATGCACCCTATTACCAAAGATTTGGATTTCGCCCGCTCAGCGGCGTTGAAATGCCACCACCCACCAACCCCAAACGCATTCTGGGCATGTCCTTGGCTCCGGGGGCTTGGGATGGGGTGCAGGGCAAGGTCACGCGGGCCCCGTCGCAGGCCCAGCCATAGGCCTCCATAGGACCCTGCGGCCTGCCCAGCCCGGCGCCAAAGATCGGCTCAAATCATGCGCGCCCTGACCCAAAATCCATTCCATCTGTCTGTAAAATATGTTAAAAGATCAAAAATTTTGACGGAATATATTCAATAAAGGCAGGATTATGGCAGATCCCAAACAGGTCGACCTCTTGAGGCAAGGCGTTGAGGAGTGGAACCAATATGCCCACACGGTGGACAAGATCGATTTGTCTGGGGCGGATCTGAGCTTCTGGCACATGCACTGGGTTAACATGCGGTGGGCGGATCTGAGCGTCGCGAACCTGTGCTGGGCGGATCTGCAGGGGGCGGACGTGAACGGGGCGGACCTGCGGGGAGCGCGCCTGAAGGGTGCGAACCTTAAGCATACGAAGCTGATGAAGGCGGACCTGCGGGAGGCGAACCTTCTCGAGGCGGACTTGAGGGGGGCGGAGCTTCGGGGGGCGACACTGAGCGGGGCGGACTTATCGCATGCGTCCTTGTGGCGGGCGGACTGCCGGACATTGATCAATGATGAGGGCGAAAGGGCGTTTACGGATCTCAGCGAGGTCGAAGGTTTGACGCAGAAGCAGCTCGACGAAATGACCGGGGATCGAGGGGTGATCATACCAGCTCATCTCACCTATCCGGAGCATTGGCCCGAGCCGCCGGGGGAGGCGGCGGTGCCGGTATATACCGAGGGGCCTTTCGTATTTATTTCCTATGCCCGTGCGAATAAAGCAGAAGTAGCTAAGATCGTTGACTATTTGCGAGCCCATAATATCAACATCTGGTGGGATGATGATATCGCGCCGGGCGATAAGTGGCGCGGTCAAATTGACGACAAGTTGGCGGAGTGTCAGGCGGTTCTCACGCTCTGGACCGAGCAGAGCGTGAAATCCGACAGTGTTATTGAGGAGGCCGAAGTTGGAAAAGGCGGAGGCAAGCTGCTGCATGCCAGGCTTGACAGCGCGCCGCTGCCCCATGGCTTTGGCGAGTTTCAATATGCCGATCTGACCCATTGGGACCGCCGGTCCGATACGCCGGAAAGTTCACGCTTGCTCGCGGCGCTCAAGCAAAAATTGGATCCTGATGACGCAAAGGTGAAACAGCAATTGATCACCGCCTCCGCGGTTGAATTTGAAACGCGGAACGGCAAGGTGATGCTCGGGGATAGGCCGCTCAACCGGCCGCCGCCGGCGCATAATCCCAAAGATCTGGAGGACCTGCGCACGGCCTCAATAGAGCTCATTGGGGACATTCGGGCAGGTTTTTCCAAGCGCACTTATAACTTTAATGTGGGTGACTTGGACGACAGATTGTCCCGATATGCGACAGTTCTTAGGGAGAAAAGTGACAATTGGTACCGGCATGAAAACGCCGTGCGTCGCATCAAGCAGATGAGGGGTGAGACGGGAGAAGAGGCCTGGGGCGACAGTCTCATAGACGATGTCACAATACTTTTTGAGCACCATGCCAAGATGCGCAAATATCTCCAGCCTGAGCAGCCGCCTGCTGGCTCTCCCGGCGCCATTGGCCCTGCGCCTTTGGCATCGGGCACAGCGGATGCGGCGGCGATTGAGCAGCAATTGCAAGAGGCAATTTCAGATCCGAAATTGGGCGACATCGCAGACCCTGAGGTTGCGGAATATTTCAAGGATCTTGATGCGGACCTTAAGGACTCATTGTCTCAACCCGACCTCAATGCTGCGCAGGATGATCGCAGACATCGCCGGATCATGCGCGGGCTGGTCAATTTGGCGAAGGCGGCGGCAGGATTTACCACTGCGGTCGCGGCCGGTCTTACGACCGCAGTTATCGGCGATCCATCCGCTGCGCATCACGTTTTGGCGCAATTTAACGCAATTCTCGACAAGCTCTTGAAGATTTTTTATTAGGATTTCGCGGCGTGACGCGGCCGCCTTGGTCACTGCGCGCCGCTCTTTAGCCATTCGGTCACAGGGCCACGCACCGACTGATGGCCCGCCGCGCGGGCCGCATCAATGACGGTCTTTAACTCTTTGAGATTGATCCGCCGGATCAGGTGTTTGACCGGTGCGACAGAGGCCGGGCGCATGGAGAGGGTGCCAATGCCCAGAGCGGCAAAACAAGCCGCCTCCAGCGGTCTGCCTGCATCCTCGCCGCAAAAGGACAGATGGGTCTGACTGCTGCGCGCGCGGGTGACGATCTGCTCCAGAAAGTTCAGAAAGCTGGTGTTCAGCGTGTCATAGCGCCGGCGTACCCGCTCATTTTCTCGGTCGGCTGCAAAGAAAAATTGTTTCAGGTCATTGCCGCCGATGGAGAGAAAATCGACCTCTTTGAAAAACTGGTCTGGTGCAAAGGCCAAAGAGGGGGTTTCAAGCATGGCGCCCACATGAATCTGTTTCGGCAGGACGTGGCCCAGTTTGATCTCACGGGCCTTGGCCCGGTCCAGCTCTGCCAAGGCGCCGTGAAATTCATCAAATTGTGCGATAAAGGGGAACATGACCCAAAGATCGCGCCCCGCCGTGGCCCGCAGCAGCGCTTGCAGCTGCATGCGCAGAATGCCGGGCTTATCCAGCCCCACCCGGATGGCGCGCCAGCCCATGGCCGGGTTTGGCTCATCTTGCGGCACCATATAGGGCAGCACCTTGTCAGAGCCGATATCTAGCGTCCGAAACACCACTTTGCGCCCTTCGGCGGCGTCAACCACCCGCGTGTATTGCGAGACCAACTCGGCACGTTTTGGCATCTGGTTTTGCGCCAAAAACTGCAATTCTGTGCGAAACAGCCCCACACCCTCGGCGCCAGAACTGGGCAGGGAGGGCAGATCGGCCATGAGGCCGGCATTCATGAGCAATTGTACGACAGTGCCGCATTTGGCCTTTGCGGGCTTATCGCGTAGCTCGACATAGCGATCCGCCTGTTGGCGCATCATCGCGATTTTATCGCGCATGGCCTTTTGCACGCCTTCATCCGGGCGCAGGTGCACATAGCCCTGATCGCCATCAATCATGATTGCGTCGCCGTTGAGCGCCTCGGTCACAATGCCCTTGGCGCGAATGAGCAGCGGAATGGCCAGCGCTCTGGCGACAATGGCCGCATGGGAGCCGACAGATCCCTCCTCCAGCACAATCCCGCGCAGGCTGCGGCCATAGTCGAGCAATTCACCCGGGCCAATATTGCGGGCCACGAGGATCGGGTTGGGCGGCACCTCAGCGCCCGTATCGCTGCCCTGCCCGGTGAGGAGCCGCAACAGACGGTTGGAGAGGTCGTCCAAGTCATGCAGGCGCTCGCGCAGATAGGCATCTTTCGACTGCCCCATGCGGCTGCGGGCGGCGGATTGTTCTTTTTCGACAGCGGCCTCTGCCGAGAGGCCCCGTTGGATGTCTTCTTCCATACGCCGCCGCCATCCTTTGGAATTGGCAAAGAGGCGGTAGGCTTCGAGGACTTCCAATTGCTCGGCATCACCGCTGCGCGCATTGGTGAGCATTTGGTCGACGGAAATGCGCAGCCGGTCGAGTGCATCCTCGAGCCGCTGCGTTTCAATCTCGGGATCATCGGCAATGGGATTGGTGACAACGACCCGCGGTTCATGCAGATAGACCAGACCTTCGGCCACACCATCCTGCGCGCTTTTGGCGTGAAACATCACAGGTTTTTGGTGACGGGCAGAGAGCGCATCGCCGTCGCCGACAAAGGCGCCCAGTTCGGTCATCTCTGCCAAGACCATAGCCACAACTTCCAGCGCGTAAATTTCATCGGCGGAAAATTCGCGGGCCTCTTTTGATTGCACGACCAAGACCCCAAGCGAGTCGCCCAAGCGCTGAATGGGAACGCCAAGAAAGGAAGAATAGATTTCCTCACCCGTTTCCGCCATGAAGCGAAAGCCCTTGGCGGAGGGGGCGTCTGCGGTATTGATGATTTGATTATAGCGCGCCACACGGCCCACCAACCCTTCGCCAATGCGCATGCGGGTCTGGTGAACCGCCGCGGCGTTCAAGCCCTCCGTGGCGCAAAGCTCCAATGTGTCTTGATCGCGAAAGAGGTAGATTGAGCAAACCTGTGAGCGCATCGAGCTGGCGGTCAGCTGCACGATCTTATCAAGCCGCGCTTGACCGGCCGAGTCTTCGGCCATGGCGTCACGCAGGGCGCCAAGAAGTTTGCGGCTTTCACTCTCTGAGGTTTGGACCATCTAGACCGGTGCCCCTAGGCTGCTTTTTCCAATTCAAAAGCATCATGCAGGGTCTGAACGGCCAATTCCATATATTTCCGCTCTATGAGGACAGAAATTTTTATCTCTGAGGTTGTGATCACCTTAATGTTGATCCCCTCACGGTGAAGCGCCCGGAACATTTGGGCGGCCACACCGGCATGGCTGCGCATGCCGATGCCCACAACGGAGACCTTTGCCACAGCCTCATCGGCCACCAGGTCATGATAGTTGATGGTGCCTTCATCCTTGGCGGTTTGCATCGCTTTTTCTGCGCGCAACACCTGATCGGTGGGGCAAGAGAAGGTCATATCCGTGCGGCCGTCTTCGGAGATGTTCTGAACGATCATATCGACATTCACCCCGGCCTCTGACAGCGGGCCAAAAATCGCAGCGGCGATTCCTGGGCGGTCGGCGACGGAAATAAGGGTCATTTTTGCTTCATCCCGACTATAGGCAACGCCGGCTACGACATTTGATTCCATGATTTCCTCCTCGGCACATACCAATGTGCCTGCTGTATCTGATGGGTCTTCGAATGAGCTCAGCACCCGAAGGCGCACATTGAACCGCATGGCCAATTCGACAGAGCGGGTTTGCAGAACTTTTGCGCCCAAAGAGGCCAGCTCTAGCATCTCTTCAAAAGCGATCTTATCGAGTTTGCGTGCCTTGCTCGATATGCGCGGGTCGGTGGTATAGACCCCATCGACATCGGTATAAATGTCACAGCGCTCTGCATCAAAGGCAGCAGCAAAGGCCACGGCCGTGGTGTCAGACCCGCCGCGCCCAAGAGTGGTGATCCGGCCCTCTGGGCTGACGCCCTGGAACCCGGCAACCACAGCCACGCGCATGCCTTGGGCAAATTTTTCGTCTAAATTTGCTGAGGGAATGGCTTCAATGCGGGCATTGGCATGTGCGCTTGTGGTCTGCACGGGCACTTGCCAACCTTGCCAGCTGCGCGCAGGGATATCCATTTCTTGCAATGTCAGAGCCATGAGGCCGGCGGTGACATTCTCACCAGAGGAGACCACAGCATCATATTCGCGTGCGTCATAGAGCGCCGAGGTCTCATTGACCCAGCCCACCAACTCATTGGTTTTACCGGACATGGCAGAGACAATCACAATGACATCATAACCCTTGGCAACTTCCAACCGAACGCGCTCGGCAGCATTGCGAATACGATCAAGATTGGCCACTGATGTGCCGCCAAATTTCATTACCAAACGAGGCATTTATTATCCAACTTTGCGAAGTTTCGGCGGCGTGTTAGGCTGTTGTGCGCCTAAGGGCAAGGGCAGCAGGCCCGGTTTCTCATTCTAATTTGTGTGCCGCTTGGGCATAAAGGGCAGCGGGGCGACGGGGATTCCCTCCTCAATGAGCGCTTTGGCCTCCTCGGCCTTGGCCTCTCCATAGATAGATCGGGCGGGGCTTTCCCCAATATGCATGGCGCGGGCCTCATGGGCGAAATTCATACCGACATAATCGGAATTGGCTTCAATTTCTTGCTTTATCTTGGCCAAATTACGCTCGGCCTCAGTCATCGGCGGGCTCAAGGCCTGGTCTTCCGCTGGGCTTTGGGTCGAGATTTTCGGGGCCATGAGCGATTTTTCAACCGCGCGATCGCCGCATTCCGCACAGGTCAGCATCCCCGCTTTTGCCAATTTTTCATAGGCATCTGAGGATTGAAACCAGCTGTCAAAGCTATGGTTCTGACTGCATTTAAGCGAAAAGCGGATCACGGGGGATGCTCCTAAACGGTTAACCTTTACTTGAGTGATTGCGCCGCTCAAATCAAGAGGCGAGATCGTCCAACCTTTATGGCACAAAGGCCTTAATCAATCGTGCCAGTTCCGGCTCGGCCACAAGGCCTGCGGCCTCCTCGCCGCTAAACCATTGGCGCTGGCGTTCGGCTTGTTCGGGGTAGCTGTCGCTTTGTTTCTTCACTTTGAGCGCATAAAGCGTCACGATGCAGGGGAGGGTATCTGCATTTTCCACATGTTTTTCATAGCTGTAAACACCGATGGGGCGTTGTTTGACTTTGCCAGTGACGCCCGCCTCTTCGCGCGCTTCATTGGCGGCGCTTTGGGCCGGGGTTAAGCCGTCTTCTGGCCATCCCTTCGGTACAATCCAGCGCTTTGTGCGCCGGGAGGTGATGAGTAATATCTGGACCGCCCCCTCTTCGACGCGATAACACAGGGCACCAAATTGCGCCCGCGCCATGCGTTTTTGTGTGGGGTTGATCGAAAGTGGCAGAGTTTTAGGCTTTGAGGGGCTCATAGTGCGCAGTTGTTTTCATTGTTGCTGAGTGTTTATAACACAGGCGAGATGAATATACAAAAGCGCGGCCCCTTGCAAAATCTTTTCGGTATTATGGCCCGGATCCGGCGCATTGCGCGGGTCGGGGGAGCCTGCGCTGTGGTATTTGGAGCGAGTGTTTGCGCGGCGCAACCGATTGATGTTTTTGCCGCCGCCAGTATGAAGCCCGCGCTTGATGCTATCGCGCGGCAATACGCAGAGGAAACCGGTCAGGTGCTGCGCCTGTCCTATGCTGCCTCCAGCGTTTTGGCTCGGCAAATCGATCAGGGTGCTCCGGCAGATGTTTTTGTCTCCGCCAGCTCTGATTGGATGCGTTATGTTGACGATGCGGGGCTTTTGAGCCAACCGGCCCGCGTGATCGCCTCAAACCGTTTGGTGCTGGCCTCGGCAAACCCGGCCGCTGTGGCTTTGGACTTGAACGATATTATGGCGCGCTTGGATGGTGGACGTTTGGCGGTGCCGCTGATCTCTTCCGTGCCCTTGGGGATTTACGCCGCTCAGGCCCTGTCGACCTTGAGGCTATTGCAGGATTTACGGCCGCATTTGGCGCAACAGGACAATGCCCGCGCCAGTTTAATCTCTGTTTTGCGGCAAGAAAGCCCTTTGGGCCTGCTCTATGCCTCCGATGTCCGCAGCGCGCCGGGCGTCTTTGTTGTGGCCGATATTGCGCCAGACAGCCATGATCCCGTGCGCTATCTCGCCGCCGCGGTGACCGCAGGCGGTGAGGCGGTTGTGGCCTATCTGGCCGGGCCAAAGGGCCGTGCGGTCTTCTCAGCCTATGGGTTTTTGGCGCCATGAGCTGGTTGACCATCGGCCCGGTTGAGCTCGCTGCGCTGCGCCTGTCGCTTTGGGTGGCTGTGGTGGCCGTGGCGCTCAGCCTGCCTGTGGCGGTGGCTGTGGCTTATGCGCTTGCCCGGTGCAGGTTTTGGGGGCACGGGCTGCTCAATGCGCTGGTGCATTTGCCATTGGTTCTGCCGCCGGTTGTCACAGGTTATCTTTTATTGGTGGTGTTTGGCCGCAAGGGCACCTTTGGCCCTGTGCTGGAGGCACTGGGGATGCAATTGGCTTTTACCTCGGCCGGGGCCGCGCTGGCGGCGGCGGTCATGGCTTTTCCGCTGATTGTGCGGGCCATTCGTCTGGCCTTAGAGGCGGTGGACCCGCGGCTTGAAGAG
>Ga0209094_1001792_pt1 | contig 11643 bp, 10 predicted proteins | sample COGITO_mtgs_1004_2_FD_184790 | JGI IMG/M metagenome (GOLD analysis project Ga0209094, IMG submission 184790) | Pelagic marine microbial communities from North Sea - COGITO_mtgs_100430 (SPAdes) (version 2) | ecosystem: Environmental > Aquatic > Marine > Epipelagic ...
AAGAACTTTTACATGTTCCTGAAACGCATGAAGTGATCTTTTTACAAGGCGGCGCATCCTTGCAATTTGCCATGGTTGCGTTTAATTTTTTAAGTGAATCAGGTAGTGCAGAATACCTAGATACTGGGGCGTGGGCATTTAAAGCACACAAAGAAGCCGCGGGCCTAGGTAATGCCACCATAGTAGCCTCTTCCAAAGAGAAGAATTACAATTTTATTCCCAAAGGGTACGCCGTTAATCCACAGGCCGATTATTTCCACTGCACCTCGAACAATACCATATACGGTACACAAATGAAGTCTTTTCCAGAGACGAATGTGCCGGTGATTTGCGATATGAGTTCTGATATTTTTTCGCGTTCAGTAGATGTGAGTAAATTTGATTTAATCTACGCAGGTGCTCAAAAGAATTTAGGTCCTGCGGGAGCGACTTTGGTGATTGTGCGCAAGGATGCCTTAGGGAAATCTGGACGTTACATCCCAACCATGTTGAAGTACAAAACGCACATCGATAAAGGCAGTATGTTTAATACCCCGCCCGTGTTCTCCGTCTACGTGAGCATGTTGACGTTGCGCTGGTTGAAAGAAAACGGTGGCGTAGCAGCCATTGAAGCGCGGAACACTGCGAAAGCAGCACTGTTGTATAACGAAATTGATCGAAACCCACTTTTCGTAGGAACGGCGGCCGTTGAGGACCGCTCTACCATGAACGCTTGTTTCTTGTTAAAACACGAGACACACAAAGATGCTTTTGAAGCATTGGTTAAAGCAGCTAAAATTAACGGCATTAATGGTCACCGCGATGTGGGTGGTTACCGCGCATCGATGTACAATGCGTTGGGCTTGGAAAGTGTCCAAGTATTAGTGGACTGTATGCAAGAATTAGAAAAAACACACGCATGAAAGTATTAGCAAACGACGGAATTTCTGCCTCAGGTATCGCAGCTATAGAGGCTTCAGGGCACGAATTGATCACTACGAAGGTGGCTCAGGAGCAATTGCAAAACTACATCAACGAACATCAGGTTGATGTTGTTTTGGTGCGCTCTGCAACCACAGTACGAAAAGAATTGATTGACGCATGTCCGTCCATTAAAGGAATAGGCCGTGGCGGCGTTGGTATGGACAATATCGATGTGGAGTATGCGCGTGAGAAAGGCCTGAAAGTGTTCAATACGCCTGCAGCTTCATCTGATTCAGTAGCTGAACTGGTCATGGGACACATGCGTACCTTAGTGCGTTTCCTGCACGATTCAAACCGCAACATGCCTTTGGACGGTGATTCAAAATTTGCGACGATGAAAAAAGCCTATGCTGGTGGTATGGAGCTCCGTGGCAGAACCTTAGGAATCATTGGTTTTGGCCGCATTGGTCAAGCCTTGGCGAAATTGGCAATTGGAGCCGGCATGGAGGTTGTATTCTCCGATATGCACGAGGACAATATTGATGTAGCATTGGAATTCTTTGACGGACAATCATTGCGCTTTACGTGCAAAAATGTAGGCTTGGAGGGTGTTTTAGCACAATCAGATTTTATTTCTGTGCACGTTCCCGGAGGCGATTTGATTGGCGCGTCTGAAATCTCAAAAATGAAAGACGGTGTGTTTTTATTGAACGCAGCACGCGGTGGTGTCATTAATGAAGAGGCCTTGTTGGATGCGCTTGAGAGCGGCAAGGTAGCTGGTGCAGGACTTGATGTTTTCAAGAATGAACCGACGCCTGCCGTGAAGGTATTGATGAATGGAAAAGTGAGTTTAACGCCGCATATTGGTGCTGCGACAGGTGAAGCACAAGATCGCATTGGGACTGAATTGGCGTCCCATATTGATGCGCTCGCAGCGAGTCTCTAGACTGTACTTATAACTTTTTGATGAGCCCTGCGGATTCCGCGGGGCTTTTCTTTTTTGATTGTGTAATTTCACTTCAAGAACCACCAACAGAATAGAGCTATGCTCCGACCTTTCAAAGCGGTACGTCCGACGCGTGATAAAGCGTATTTAGTTGCCACCCGTTCCTATATTACTTACGGCGCGGAAGAGCTAGATGATAAGTTAGAAAATAACCCGTATACCTTCTTGCACGTCATCAATCCAAATGCATTGCCGGAAGCAAATTATAAGGACCGGTTCAAGGCCGTACGCAGCCGCTACGATCGGTTCGAAAAGGAAGACATCTTTATTCAAGAAGCCCAGTCGACGTATTACCTCTATGAGCAAAAAACGCCTTCGGCAACCTATACGGGCGTTATTGGTTTACTTGACGCCGAAAGTGTGGTCAACGGGACAACGCTGCCGCACGAGAAAACAATCGCAAAACGCGAGCATATTTTTGCCCGATATCTCAGTATCACAGGGTTTCAGGCAGAACCTGTGTTGGTTTTTGGAGAAGCCGATGAGCACTACGATCGCTTGGTGAATCGAATTAAAGAAGACCGGCCCGAATACGAGTTTTCCTCCACTGATAGGTATTGCCACAAATTATGGGTGGTACCATCAGATTACGTAAATGCACTCGCCACCTTCTTCGAGCATTCGGGAACAAAATATATCGCTGATGGCCATCATCGTTTAGCGTCTTCCGTGCGTGTAGCTCAGGAAGCGCCTGATAATCCATTGGCGCAGGGAGTGCTGTGCATGTTCATGGCTGAAGAACAGGTTGGTATAGAATCTTTTGAACGCTGGTTTGATATAAGTTCTGATTCATTTGATCTAACCGACCTAAAGGCTCAATACGATGTGTTGCCTATCAACGGGCCGTCAGAGAATTTTCAAGGGGCCAGTTTCCAGCTTTTTTTCGAAGGAAAATGGCATTCGCTTTTTAGTAAAAAGTCAAAAGGGGAGGTATTGCCTTCACAGGAGTTGCTGGATACTATCCTTCACCCCTTGCTCGATGTTGTCGATCCTAGAAACGATGCCAGACTTCATTACCATAGACAAACGGAATTGGACCGAAGTGCTGAGATGCTCCAGCAGGGGTATGCCTTAGGTTTTCGCTTGCCGCCAGTAAGTGTAAAACTATTGAAAGAAATCGCTGTTAATAAAGGGTCGATGCCTCCGAAGAGCACGTATATTGAGCCGAAATTAAGAAGCGGTTTACTTCTTCATCTTTTTAAATGACACAAATAAAATCAGCTTTAGCGACAGTACGTGATACCCTTATAGAAGGGGTAGCATTGGTTGCTGTAAGCAAGACTAAGCCCGTTGAGCTTCTTCAGGAGGCTTACGAAGCTGGGCAACGCGATTTTGGCGAGAATAAAGTTCAGGAAATGGCGCTCAAAGCGGAGGCCATGCCGAAGGATATTCGCTGGCACATGATTGGTCATGTACAGACGAATAAGATAAAATACATGGCTTCGTTCGTTCACCTCGTTCACGGTGTCGATAGAGAAAAAGTACTCAAAGAGCTGGACAAGCAAGCAAAAAAAGCAAACCGAACGATCAACTGCCTGTTGCAGGTGCACATTGCGCAGGAAGAGACGAAGTTTGGTTGGTCTGTGGACGAATTAGAAGCTGTTCTTCCTAACCTTTCCGCGTACTCCAATGTCAAGGTTTGTGGTTTAATGGGTATGGCGTCTAATACCAGTGATAAAGAGCAAGTTCGCAATGAATTCTTAGGGTTACAAAGTTTGTTCAATACCCATGCTGAGGCACAACGTTGGGACACCCTTAGTATAGGAATGAGCGGTGATTATTCCATTGCTATGGCGTGTGGCGCAACGCATGTGAGAATTGGCTCTGCCATCTTTGGTGCAAGAAACTATACTCCATGAAGTTTGCTGTAGTTGATATAGAATGTACCGGCGGGACCTTTGGTGCTGAGCGAATCATTGATGTAGCCATATTCGTGCTGGAAAACGGGGAGGTAGTGGACCAATTGGTTTCTCTGGTCAACCCTGAAAAAGGCATTGATCCTTATGTCACAAAGTTGACCGGGATTACCAATAAGATGGTGCGTACGGCCCCTAAATTTTATGAATTGGCCAAACGCGTTGTTAAAATCACGGAAGATTGCACGTTCGTAGCGCACAACATTAGCTTTGACTATCGAGTTTTTCAACAAGAGTTTGAATCGATGGGGTTTGACTACCACCGTGCCACACTGGATACCATACCGTATTGTGAACGCATCTTTCCAGAATGGGAAAATTATGGGTTAAAAACGGTCAGTAAGGAGTTGGGATTGGTAAATTCAGCGCGCCACAGGGCAGAAGGCGATGCAAGGCTGACCCTAGAATTGCTGAAGATATTGCTTGAGAAGGACCGCGAGGCCTACCTGAATAAGGTTCACGTGAGTAAGGAAGCAAGTGTCCGTAAAAATCCCTTCAAGTTGCAGGTGAAAAACATGCAGAATAAAGTAGGAATCTATTACATCTATAATGAAGAGGGCGAGGCCATTTATGTGGGTTCTAGTAAGGATTTACAAAACAGTATTAATCGTCATTTCGTTGCGGATAATAAAGTCGCGTTAGCGCTTCAGAAAGAAGCGGCTACACTCGATGTCGAAGAGCTTGGCAACCAAGCCATAGCTGAGGTATTGGTGCGGTCTACGTTAGATAAACACCGTCCTGTATACAATACTTCAAAGAAGAAGCATTTTTTGAATTTCGGTATTTTTATTGATGCAAAAAAGGGCGCAGAGGTAGACCATGTTAGGATTTTCCCAGTACGTCACAAGGTGCCTGATTTTTATTTTGAAGGCCCAAAAACCATCTATCCATGGTTGCAAAAAGTGATGATGTCCGAAGGTTTGGATCCCTTTACGTTCCTTTTAGATCGCGATCGTGAACATTACTTCAAGCATACACAGAATTTGCAATGGAAGGCAAAAGTCAAATGCATAGGGATGAGCACTTTGCGCAGTTATATGTTGCCTCAAGAAGCTGTTTTAGTAGGTCCAGGTCGGAAATCAACGGAACAATCTGCGATTATAATTGAGAATTTCCGTGTGCTAGGCTATACCTACTTCTATTTAGCTACCGATTCTACGAATGTTGCGCAATTAAAGAAGCGTATGGTTCATTTAGAGAGCGATGCTTATACAGTTGGCATAATGCAACATTATCTGCAATTAGGCTACTTAAAAGTTTTAGGATAACTACTTGAAAAAGTAGGTGAGGCTCACCATGATCTGGCTGCGTCGTGCATCCAAATCAAAATTGTAATCCGTTCCGCCGTTATCGGTATACGTCACGTTTCTGGAAAGCATACCGAATCCACCTTCGTACTTTACCTCGCCCATTAGCCGCCAAAGTTTTAGTCCGGCTTGAATGTGCCAGCCCCAAGTCAGGTTGGCTTCCTGGTCGTTGGACCACAGTGCACTGGCATCTGCAAAGGGTAAAGACGGTGTCCCCCCTAAGCCAGCATAGGCAGGTCCAAATTTTGCTCCTGCACTGATAGGAAAATCTAGGCGCCGAACGGTAGAGCTCAGGTCAACTTCCTGACCACCATCCGTAATTATTAGCGTTTCCTTGAATTGTGTATATAAAGCCTCTCCATGAACATAAACAGGGACTAAAGGCAAGCTTATTCTCGTGATGCCGCCAAAGTGGAAACCGTTCTGAAAGTCTGTTTGGAGGTTGGTAATGTCGTAGGTCTGATCGTTGTAAATAGTAAGAATGTCTGCTGCGCTGAGCGCACTTTGCGGGTAGTTTACGCCTCCTTTCATACCGAACTTAATCACTTTGAACTGGCCGTAGCTCAATGTGGATAGCAGTATACCGATAAAAAGAAAGTAACGTTTCATATATCTTTTATTAGGCGTAATCAAAAACAGTTCCAAATCACGCCGATTTATTCAGAAAGCTTGGCGAGGTACTGTTCTACATTCGCATAAATGCGCTCCTCTGCACCCTCATCATTGACTTTATTAAAGCTTTTACCCGTTATTTTTTCATAGAGTTCTTGGTAGCGGTTGCTCACAAGCGCAACAAAATCATCGGTCATTTCAGGAACGTGTTGTCCTTCTTTTCCCTGGAAGCCATTTTCCATGAGCCATTCGCGGACGAATTCCTTGCTTAATTGCCGTTGTGCCTCACCCGCAGCTTGGCGCTCTTCATAGCCCGATGCATAGAAATAACGGGAGCTGTCAGGCGTATGGATTTCATCGATCAAAACGATGGTGCCGTCCGCAAGTTTACCAAATTCATATTTCGTATCGACCAAAATGAGCCCTTGTGACGCTGCCATTTCTTGACCGCGTTGGAACAATGCACGTGTGTAGGCTTCGAGCTGCACATAATCTGATTCACTAACAATTCCTTTAGTAATGATGTCCTCACGGGCAATATCCTCGTCGTGTGCGCCATGCTCAGCCTTGGTTGCAGGTGTGATGATGGGTTCAGGGAACGCATCATTTTCTTTCATTCCTTCTGGAAGTGCAACGCCACATAAGGTGCGTAAGCCGCTTTTGTAGGTCCGCGCCGCATGACCTGCGAGGTAGCCACGGATAACCATCTCAACTTTGAACGGTTCTGCACGGTGGCCAACAGTGACTTGCGCATCTGGAGTCGCCAAACGCCAATTCGGAACAATGTCCTTTGTCGCTTCAAGGAAGTGTTCTGCGATTTGATTCAATACCTGTCCTTTACCGGGAATAGGACGGGGCAGTACCACGTCAAAAGCAGAAATTCGATTTGAAGCAACCATAACGAGAACATCACGACCAATGGTGTAAACGTCGCGCACTTTTCCGCGGTAAAAATGCGTTAAACCAGAAAATTGGTAGGTGGGCTCTTGATTCATGATCAATCTTTTTGTTCGTATGCTTTAATAATTTGTTTTACTAGGGGGTGACGAATAACATCTCTACCGTCCAGGTATACAAAGCCAATTCCTTTTACCTCTCTTAGGTAGCTAATGGCTTCCTTTAAGCCTGATTTCTGGTGCTTAGGAAGATCAATTTGTGATGTATCTCCAGTGATGATGAACCGAGCGTTTTCTCCCATTCGCGTCAAGAACATTTTCATTTGTGAGGTGGTGGTGTTCTGACTCTCATCTAGGATGACAAAAGCGTCGTCAAGCGTCCGTCCTCGCATGAAGGCTAAGGGCGCAATTTCGATAGTCCTGTTTTCAAGATAAAATTCCAATTTTTCTTTTGGAATCATATCGCGCAGCGCATCGTACAATGGCGCCATGTAAGGGTCCAATTTTTCCTTTAAATCTCCAGGAAGGAACCCGAGATTCTCACCGGCCTCAACGGCAGGTCGTGTTAGAATGATGCGCCGCACTTCACGGTTTTTCAAAGCGCGAACAGCTAAAGCCACCGCTGTGTAGGTTTTGCCCGTTCCTGCTGGTCCAATAGCGAAAACAAGATCATTGTCTACACTGGCTTCGATGAGTTTATACTGGTTCGGTGTCTTGGCTTTGATAATCCGTCCTGACGGCCCGTGCAGTATGGCTTCGTCTTTGAGTAAAGTATAATTCTCTTTTCCCGTGTCGTCTGCTTGAACTAGGTTGTCGAAGGCCCTTTGGTCCAGTGTTTTATGCTTTTCAACATAGGCGAGGATACCGTCAAGTTTATTTTCAAATTCTATGACGATTTCTTCCGGGCCACTGACTTTTATTTTGTGACCGCGGGCAACAATTTTCAGCTGAGGAAAATGCGTTCCAATCTGTTTTAGGAACGTATTACTGGGGCCATAAAGTTGCGCTGGATCGGCCGCTGTGAGTTCAAATATGCGTTCTGTCAATTACTGCTACCTTGTATGGTGTAAATGAAGGCGGAATTGCCTTACTTTTGACAAAGTAACTACATTTTTACCAATACTCAACGCGGCATTAGCCCTTCTATGGCGGTCATTACAGCAACTTCAGATTTTGGACATAAAGACGCGACGCTTGCCAAGGCAAAAGCGCACTTTATTCGTCGTGTCAAAGAGTTGCAATGGGTAGATATAAGTCATGGTGTTGAACCCCATAATATTCAGCAGGCTTCGTTCCTTTTAAAGCGCGCATTCACAGCGTACCCTACAGGCACCATTCATGTGGTCTTCGTTGGAAGCAGTCCTCAAAAGGGTTTGAGCTACGTTTGCATAAAAGCTAACGGCCAATATTTTATCGCTGCAAATAATGGCACCTTACCCAGCTTGTTGGTGGATGCAAAGATTACTGATGCCCGGCAATTGGACATTCGTGGCGTCGACCCGAATGATGTTTTCGCCTTATTTAGCACTGCGGCCGCCCATTTGGCGGAAGGGGGCAAATTAGAATTGCTTGGTCCTGTTGTTCAGCGTGTTAAGCGCATTAAAGAGCACGAGCCTATGGTGGAAGAGCAAACGATCCGTGGGTCCGTAGTGTATGTAGATCATTATGGAACATGCATAACGAACATCACGAAGTCCATGTTCGACTCGCAATTAAAGGGGAGAAAACCGTCCGTTGAGACCCCTCGAAATAGAAGTATCGGTCGATTTTACGATCGAATAGGAGATGTACCCCCGGGAAAATTAGCCGCAGTTTGGGATGAACACCAGCATTTATGCATCGTTGTAGGCAAGAGTGGTGGCGAGCATGTAAAAGGATCGAATGAACTCTTGGGCATGAAAGTGCACGATTGGGTGAGAATGGACTTTATATGATCGTTAGAATCGTTCAATTGCCCATAACGCCTGGTTCAGAGGATGGCGAAAAGTTTGAAGCACTCTTTGAGGACTACAAAGCGGCAATCTTAGGGTCTGCTGGTTGCCAACGCGTCCAATTATTAGCTGCGCAGGAGCATTACTTCACGTACAGTTGGTGGGGCAGTGAGAACGACTTAAATGCCTACCGAAAGAGCCTTACCTTCGGCGTTTTATGGCCAAAGACAAAAGCATTATTTTCAGGAAAGCCTCAGGCTTGGACCTGTAACTCACTAGAGGATATGACCAAATGATTGCACAACTTCGTAAAGAACTCAAAGTCTATTTCTCAGGCATCTTAGGGTACTTAATCATAGGCATCTACTTGCTAATCAACGGTTTGATGCTGTGGGTGTTTAATGGCCCTTTCAATGTGCTGGATGGGGGCTATGCATCTTTAGAAAATTACTTTGGCCTAGCGCCTTGGGTATTCCTTTTTCTCATTCCAGCCATTGGCATGCGGATATTCAGCGATGAACTTAAATCGGGGATGATGGAGCTGCTAGTGGTTCGACCTATATCCATTGTACAGCTCGTCTGGGCAAAATTTTTAGGAGCCTTAGTGGTCGTGCTTTTAGCAGTTTTACCCACGCTTGTTTATCTATGGAGCGTACATGTTTTAGGCTCTCCTGTTGGGAATCTAGATTGGGGAGCCGCGATAGGCTCTTTCATAGGTTTAATCGCCTTGGGCGCAGCGTATACAGCCGTAGCCGTTTTTGCCAGTTCACTTACCACAAATAATGTGGTGGCTTTCGTGCTGGGTGTAGCGTTTAACATGGGGCTTTACCTTGGATTCGAAGCCTTGGCCGATCTGTATAAATTTTCCGGTTGGGAGCTGACTGTTCGGAACTTTGGAATCAACGAGCATTACCGTTCCATGTCACGTGGGGTTATTGATGCCAGAGATTTGGGCTATTTTATAAGTTTGGTACTCCTCTTTATAGGTGCTACAGTAGCCGTCATAGGCCGTCCGCATTTGAAGGCACCGTGGCGTAAGGCATTTGTATATATGGTCGGGGCCGTTGCCCTACTTGTGCTTACGTTTACTGTCCGATTCCGATTTGACCTTACCGAGGAGCAGCGTTTTTCTTTGAGTGAAGGAACTGCTTCGTTGCTCGAACAAGTGGAAGAACCGTTACTTGTGAAGGTCTTTTTGTCCGGAGAGTTTCCTGCTGGATTTGAGCGGTTACAGCGCGAGACACAGCACCAATTGGAGGAGTGGAGTGCGCGAAACGGAAATGTGTTTTTCGAGTTTATCAATCCAAACACGGTAGATAACGCGAACGAATTCAAAAATCAATTGGGCACCAAAGGCATTAATGCGGTTCAGTTACAAGTTCAAAATAAGGACGGACAGAGTGTACTCAACGTTTTTCCAGGTGCCATACTTAGCTACCAAGAACGCGAAGCAACGGCTGTACTTCTAGAAGATGTAATGGTCTATGAACCGGCGGAACAGGTCAATATTAGTATTCAGCAATTGGAATTTAATCTTGCGAAAGCGTTAAATACGCTTCTAACTACCGACAAGCCAAAGGTCGCGATGATCACAGGACACGGTGAGTTGAGTGCTGTTGAAACGGCTGGCATTGGATTGGCGTTGAGCGAAAACTATACGGTAGACCGGTTTTCTATGGCAGCCTACAAGGCTTTACCGAACGGTGACCCTGACTTGCAGGATATGGTTCGCCGCTTGAATACGTATAAATGTGCTATTGTGGCGAAGCCGACGGAAGCTTTTTCGGAATTGGATAAATACCTACTGGATCAGTACGTAATGGGCGGAGGAAAGCTCATGTGGTTTATTGATGGGGTACATGCCGAAATGGACAGCTTAAGTTTTGGTCCCGAATTCTTGGCCTACCCGGCTATCTATGATCTTAATATAGTAGACTTACTTTTTAAATACGGTGTTCGGATTAATGCCGACGTCATACAAGACGTACGTTGCGGCGGTGTAAACGATCGCAGGAGCATACAGCCTTGGGTATATTTCCCGCTTTTGGCGGCTCAAAATCATCCCTCCGTTCAGAATTTGAATGCGGTCAAAGGTGAATTTGCTTCGACCTTAGATACCCTCGAAAATCCAGGCATTCGTTCGTCTATTTTGCTTCGTACATCAGTAAATTCCAAATCGGTTGCTGCGCCGCATACGGTAAGCTTAGAGGCATTGTATAATCGTCCCGATCCTCGTGCCTTTACGCAACGCGATTTAGTGACGGGCGTGCTGCTGGAAGGAAAATTTACCAGTGCCTATGCCCAGCGCATTGCACCGAAAGCTGCAGGCAAAGGTTTACCGCAATTAAAGGAAAGCCCCACGAGCGCCATGGCTGTATTCAGCGACGGTGATTTCATTCGCAATCAAGTGAATTTAATCAACCCTGAATTGCCGCGCGGTCAACCATTGCCATTGGGTTACGATCAATACACAGGCATACAATACGGCAATGATGATTTAGTATTGAATCTCGTTGATTACATGCTTGACGATAAGGGTTTGATGCAAACCCGTACCCGTGATTTCAAGTTGCGTCTACTCGATGGCGAAAAACTCGTTGCTGAAGCGGGTAAATGGAAACTACTAAATGTGGCAGTACCTGAGGTGCTTTTACTCCTCGCGGCATTGCTGTTTAACCTATTACGCAGAAGAAAATATGCGCATTCATAACCTGATTAGTCTTTCGTTTTTAACTGCTGTTATTGTAACCGCTTGCACTGGTGGGGATCAGAGTAATGGCCTGGAGGCATTAAAGGCACAGTACGACTTTGCCGTGCCGGATACGGCGAGCATCACCAAGGTGATTATCCGCGATAAGAAGCCGTCTTCAGTAGTTTTAGAACGCACAGCGAACGGGTGGGTAGTAGATGGCATACATCCTGTTAGAAAAGACGCCATCGAGGTCTTACTAAAGACAGTTGGCGAGGTCCGATTAAAAAACTTTGTTACCGAAAGTGCAGTACCTGAGATTGAACAGCGTATGGAGGTCTACGGAAAGTGGATTGAGTTGTTTGTCGGTGAGCAACGCGTGA